>WLWI01003008.1_pt1 | contig 14504 bp, 3 predicted proteins | sample 6701501 | NCBI WGS metagenome assembly WLWI01 (sample SAMN12718690, study PRJNA515312) | sponge metagenome | isolation source: marine sponge | host: Mycale hentscheli | place: New Zealand: South Island, Marlborough, Capsize Point | collected 2014-11-01
AGAGTGAAATATCTAGCTTTATCACTCTGCTGAGTGTATTAAGTGGTTTATTCCATACTAGAAATCTTCACTGCCTGTAGTTAGTACTAGAGGACTGGTAACTCACTGGTGAAGTTGGTTGTAGAGGCTACCCACACCCCTAGCTGATATTTTAGCAGCTGCTAAGTAGCTACACCAGAGCTAGGTAGCTGTAAAAACCAGGCAATATTGCTAGTTCAGGTGGTTGCTGCTATAACAACAAGGGTGATGAGCTTGTGAAATAAAAACCGAAATAGCATTAGTTATTTCACTGTCATGTACCTAAAGATATCATTGTGAAGATATCCAGGGTGGAATAAATATATATATAACTTATATGTGTGTGTGATGGGTGTGTGTGTGTATTCTTTTATTCAGTTGATCTTGCTTAAAATGTTTCTCTGACTTGACAGCCTCTATTTTCATTATACATGGTTGACATTGCTGGCATGATTCAGAATAATATATTTCTGTGGAGGACATTTTCTGTGCATGTTATTTTGTAAATCTATCACAAAATTACTCCTACATTTAATTTCCTATAGTTATTGTAATCATTGGGAAGTCATCCTAGGGATTTATAAAAAGTATTCATAGAAGTCTCAGTAACTTCCAATAAAAGTCAGTACTTCCTGTATTTCTGAGTCTTCATATCAGTGTGGTTTAAGTTGGTGTTGCCATGACATACTGTAATTATTGAAAAGAATGTTTGTTAAAAATTTGTAATGGATGTGAGAATATAAAAGGAATAGCACGTGCTCAAACTATCAACTATTCACTGAAGAAAACAATTCACTATCTCCTTCAACACTGTAACAAAATGAATTCTGTTTCATTTGTTCTCACATTCACTACAATCATCTATGGAGTACTGTCTGCCCCCACACCTTCCTCCTCCTCCTCCTCCAAGCCTCCATCTCTACCTGAACAGATCTACACCTTGGTTAATTCTAGTCTTAGAAACTCTAGCCATTTTTCTGGAGGAGGTCTGTGGGATGCTGCATTATTGAATACAAATTCTACTGCATACTCTCAGCTTGGCTTTCTTTGTGAGAAGATAGCCATGTTTGAAGTGTTATCAACATTGCAAGAAAGTTCCTCAGTTTTTAATGTAAAAAGGAGAGATATCGTCTGGGATAACAACCATGTCGCAGTAGCTCTTGAATCAGCCTGTCATCTCTGGAACTGTCCTGTGAATTCCGATGTTGACTGCATAAGAAATAGGAACACTTGCCAAGACTTTAAGGAATTTCTAAATAAAATGAGACTTTACTGTCCCAAGATACTACTTAAAAAAATCTTCTCTGGCAACTAAAACCAATTAATGCTGAATCAGCTTCTCACAAGAATCACTATATTCATGTCTAAGCTATCACACTAATTCTTTGCAGGTATATTTTTGTTTTCTGTGCCATTATCACTTTGTAATTATTAAGCAATATACCATTTACTCTTCAATTATAATAAACAATTCAAATCTAATGTTTCAATTTAAAGTATTGTTATATTCTTCAAATAAATATTTATATGCATGAGATAAATGATTTAATGATAACTTAGTATTAGACTTCGTAGCCTACTCTCATCTGCAGATAAAAAAATATTTGAGTATTTCTTTGTTTGCGAGAAAATAATAATAAAACAATTTCAAACAACTGAAAGTATTTTTAAACTTCATGTAATTACAATAAACATAATGTCGTATAGTTCAGATATTTTACGGCTCTGCTATAATTGAATTGACTACAGAATTGTATTAAAAGAGGGCATAAAGAATATATGTATAGATTGGGAATAGTACATACAGTAAATAAAGTGCTTGAGTGGTGTGGAGTTGTGCAGGAGTAGCTATTGTGTCTATTTAGATATAGTTAATTATAATACGTGCAAATTCTATTTGATTTACAAGAAAGGTTTATTCTTGTTTGAGTGTCACTTACTTAGTCATAGTTACTAAATGTGAGAGAAGTGATGTGAGCTAGCAAAAATATGTTAGCTAATAGCTGTAATTAATCACAGAAATTATTTACAAATTTTATATAGCTACATAGTTTAGGTCCCTTGAACTAAACTATGGCAACTGGCAGCAAAGAGTGGGCCAGTGAAAATAGTAATAACTTCTCAAGTTTCAAGAATACTTCCAGTGGGGAATCTCCAAGAGTACAATTACATATGGAGTAAAGTTGTGTGGTATTAATTTACTGAAGTCATTGGTAAGGAATTACAGAGTTTGATAGGACACAATACTCGTAGAAAGTCAAGAAATATTTTAATTAAGTATACGATACAATGATCTAGGGAATATACAAGTTAAGGCATTTGATTAAATTTATAACTTTTTCACTGAAATCAGTATTGTGCAAAGAACAGTAAGCTGTGTCCCCCTATCCCATTGATTCTCTGCATTACTTGATTAAATCTACCTCTAGGCTAATTTTCTAGCCAGTAATAATATAATACTAAACAACAACAGCTCATTAAACAACAATAATAATCAATAAGTCCATAAATGAATAAATGTAATAATAAATTAACTATTTAATAAATTAAATATTGTCATTATTATTACTATTATTTTTTTTATATTTAATATTTATGATTCAGTTGTTCTCGCTGAAATAATTCTAATAATAGCAAATTTCTCATTTTTTACAGCCAATAATAATGTTAATTAAAACTTAAAAATGAAGTTTTAATTAACAATATTATTGGCTGTAAAACAGCAAGAGAATATGCTATTATCATTACTTAATAATTATACATAATATTATTAATTGTTTTAGGTTTTTTCATCTCTAGCTAAAATTAAATTAATACAGCTCTAACTCAAATGAAACAAACCTGATAAACAGATCGCAGATTCTATTACTACAACATTAGAGTCAACTTCCAACTACCCTTACCCTATTAGTTTTAAACAATTTCAGATGAGATAGTGGATGTTGAATGATGGCTTCTTGTCACAGCATATGTCATGTAGTCTTTGGTTTAAATTAAATATTCTGAGGAAATCTCTTATCAACTATTAATATTTAGAAACAGATTCCTTACATAATTTGTTGAATTTTTAATCTTGCAGACAGTTTAATTTGAAAGAGTTACTGATTCCTAGCTGTCTTAATGCATCACTTTTCTAGACCGAGAATTTTAATTTGCAAGCAAAAGTATGTTCTCAATTTTCATCTTCCTTACCTAGTTATTCTAATCAGTGGCTAGCTGATTATTAATGCTCTGTTCAGATGTTTCGTGGAGTTCTGTATAATGCAGCAATAAATCACACTTCCCTTACTTGATTGAAAATGTTATATATATTTTTGTGAGAGAGTAGCAATTATTTAATATGGTTGAACGAGCACACCCAACTTATATAAATTTGGGCATCAAAGCAGAATTCTAGCAGCAAAAGGTTTAGGAATATGATTTATGAATATCGAGACTTTGCAGCAGCCATTTTGTGGGGGAAAAATGACAACTAACTCAAGCCATTGAAGTCGGGGAAGATATATAAGTGAACCAGAAGTACATATAGAAATAAGGTAACAGAAGCCAGAGTAATTCTGAGATACCATAAGAGTGGGAGGAGGATTGTGCATGTACAGAAAGAAGGAATCAATTGAAACTGGAAAGTGGGTGTGGCATGAACACTAGTAGCATGAAGCATAGTTTGACATCAAAGCTAAGCAAGTGAGGGTTAACTGACTGGTACTATTACCTGCAGTAGTAAATGGAAGTCCCGAATACCTAAACTCTAGCCAAATGAATAATTGACCAGTATCTCTCCTTCTTGTTCTTCCATCTTCTTACAGACACCCAGACAAGTTTCTAGGAAAATTTTGTTGTTGTTTTGTTTTAAGTGGGATTAGTTAACTCAGCCTTATTTGATGCGACCTCCTCTATCAGATAAAGGAAGATTTTCCTATACCAAGTCAAACTGAGTCAGCTGATGCTTTTCCATTCTCAAGTCCACAAAATAGGACAGAAACTCTTCGTAATCACTGAGCAAAATAATTCAACAGTTACCCACTGTTCTGCATGCTCATTGTGGAGATAGATGCATATTCAGTCCCTCAAGTAATGCTGTAATGCCACTTAAACAAGAATTAAATTCTCCCTTCTCAACAGTGGCCTTCGAAATGCAGTAATCACTCAGATTAAGAAAAAACTACTTCATTGAGTAGTGTAGATTGGGAACGGTAACAGTTACTAGAATTCTTGAGAGGTGTGGAGTTGTGCAGCAGTAGCTATTATGTATATTTAGGTAGAGCTAGTTATAATTATGTGTAAATTCTATTTGATTTACAAGAAAAGTTTATTCTTGTTTGAGTGTCCTTTACTTAGTCATAGTTACTAAATGTAAGAGAAGTGATGTGAGCTAGCAAAAATATGTTAATAGCCGTAATGAATCTCAGAAATTGTTTACAAATTTGATATACATAGCTTAGGTCCCCCTCCGCAGCAAAGAGTGGGCCAGTGAACAATAGTAATAACTTACGTTGGGTTATTACATCCCCTCTCTGTTATATAAGTTTTTTTGTACAAAGAAAACTTGTTACTATGGTATTCATATGAGCAGTACATAACTATTTTAATATTTCGTTGATTGAGAGAAAATGTAACAAACAATTTCGAACAACTGAAAGTATTTTTAAATGTCAAGTAATTACAATAAACATAATGCTGTACTTTAGATACTTTAAGGCTCTGTTATAGTGGAATTGACTATAGAATTACAACAATTTTTTTTTAATGAGAATTTTGGTTGGTCTGTTGAGAGTGAGCCTGTAGCATAGCAGTACCCCTTAACAGTATAAATACAGAATTGGAGTGTTTGTTCACTGGCTGGTTGTCATAGCTCAATGGCAGAGCAATTGTGCATTATACAAGCAGTCCGGGCTCGATATCCAGTGGCGACCAAATATTTTTAATTCTGTATTGTTTGAAGAGAATACTTCTAATGACTATAGAATTGTATTAAAAGAGGACATTAAGAATACATGTGTAGATTGGGAACAGTAGAGTTAGTGGAGTTGTGTAGGAGTAGCTATTGTGTCTATTTAGGTAGAGCTAATTATAATTATGTGCATTTTTGATTTACAAGAAAGGTTTATTCTTGTTTGAGAGTCCTTTACTTAGTCATAATTACTAAATGTAAGAGAAGTGTGTTTGCAAAATATGTTAATAGCTGTAATGAATCTCAGAAGTTAATTAACATAGTTTAGGTCCATCTTGAACTAAACTATGGCAACTGGAACCAAAGAGTGGGCCAGTGAACAATAGTAATAACTTCTCAAGTTTCAAGAATACTTCCAGTGGGGAGTACAATTACATATGGAGTAAGGTTATGTGGTATTAAATTACTGAAGTCACTGGTACAGAATTATTGAGCTTGATAGGACACAATACTCATAGAATGTTAAGCAGAATTTTAATTAAGTATACGATACAATGATCTGGGGAATATATAAGTTAAGGAATGTGATTAAATTTACTGCTTTTCATTGAAACCAGTATTGTACAAAGAAATGAATTCTTATGTTCTTTGCAACTTAGTATGATTCTGACTACCAGCAAGCTCTGTGTCCTACCCCATTCTCTTCATTACATTCCTTGATCAAGTCTACCTCTAGGCTAATTGTAGCTAGTAAAATATAACGAAACAATAACAGCTGAGTCAAACAACAATATTAATCAATAATAGTAACTCTATAAATAAATATATTCATAATGAATTTTTAATTCATTATTGTCATTAACATTACTATAACTTAGTTTACATATAAAAGAAAAATATAGACTGAGGGACCAGCTGCATCATCTAAACTATTTCCTTACCTTCTATATACAGTTACCAAATTACACTCAACCCTCTCATTAGCTACCATGGCTACTTAGGCAAGTATTTCTTTCCAGCTAGTGAATGAATCTGCCTGCATGTCCTTCCTGCTGTAAGCACAGACAATTACCTTAAACTGATACAAACTTCAATAAGTTGTCCCTGAAGTCATTACCCTCAAATATGCTAGTAGTTATAGCAACCTGGCCTTGTTTACAAGCTTCCAGGTTTTTACAGCTACCATCCTCTTATGAGGCTTACTTAAAAAGGTCATAGCAGCTGTTATAATATCTGCTGGGGGTGTGGGGAGCCCCATTAACTACTCTTACACCACTTACCAACTATAAACTATACTGGCTGAGTAGATTAACTGCTGCAGTGAAGATATCAAGCTTAGAAAAACACTTACTACTTTATTTTCACTGGCTGCTTGTGAAATATCTCTCTATAATCACATTTTACTCATGTAATAAATAATATATAATTATTATAAACATACAATACTTAATACATGTGTCAGAGTGATATGTCTAAATATTTCAAGAGTAGGGTAATGCATTTTCAAGAGCCACAGTGGAGTGGAAATAAAGCCTGAGAATGAAATATCTATAGCCATATCACTCTGACTAGTGTAATAAGTGGTATATTCCACACATCTTCACTGCCTGTAGCTAGTACTAGAGGACTGATAACTCACTGGTGAAGTTGGTTGTAGGGGCTATCCATACCCCCACCTGATATTTTAGCAGCTGCTCTAACAGTGTTCAGTAGCTAAACCAGAGCTAGGTAGCTGTAAAAACCAGGCAAAAGTGGCTAGTTCAGGCCATTGCCATAACAGCAAGGGTAATGAAATATCATTAGTTATTTCAAGATTATGTACCTAAAGATATCATTGTGAAGATATCCACAGTGGAATAAATATACATATTTAACCTGTGTGTATGTGTGTGTTTATGTGTGTGTGATGGGTGCTTGTGCATATTGTTTTATGCAGTTGATCTTGCATGAAAGGTTTCTCTGACTTGACAGCCTTCTATTTTCATTATACATTGTTGACATTGCTGGCGTGAGAATAATATAGTTCAGTGGAGGTCATTTTCTGTCTATGTTATTCTGTAAATCTATCACAAAATTACTCCTACATTTAATTTCCTATAGTTATTGTAATCATTGGGAAGTCATCCTTGGGATTTATAAAAAGTATTCATGGAAGTCTCAGTAACTTCCAAGAAAAGTCAGTACTTCCTGTATTTCTGAGTCATCATATCAGTGTGGTTTAAGTTGGTGTTGCCATGACATACTGTAATTATTGAAAAGAATGTTTATTAAAATTTGTAATGGATGTGGGAATTGAAGTTAATACTTCCTATGGTGCAGTCTACTTGACTCATCATTTTGTTTCATTTTAAACTAGTGTTGCAATGACATTTTCTATTTATTATAAAAAATGTGGGGTAGTATGTTCGTTGAAAATTTGTAATGGATGTGGGAATTGAAGTTAATACTTCCTATGGTGCAGTCTACTTGACTCATCATTTTGTTTCATTTTAAACTAGTGTTGCAATGACATTTTCTATTTATTATAAAAAATGTGGGGTAGTATGTTCGTTGAAAATTTGTAATGGATGTGGGAATTGAAGTTAATACTTCCTATGGTGCAGTCTACTTGACTCATCATTTTCTTGCAGTTTAAACTAGTGTTGCCATGATATATCATATTTATTATAAAAAATGTGGGGTAGTATGTTCTTTGAAAATTTGTAATGGATGTGAGAATATAAAAGGAATAGCACGTGCTCAAACTATCAACTATTCACTGAAGAAAACAATTCACTATCTCCTTCAACACTGTAACAAAATGAATTCCATTTCATTGGTTCTTCTCATATTCGCTACAATCATCTATGGAGTACTGTCTGCCCCAAAACCTTCCTCGTCCTCCTTTTCCGAGCCTCCATCTCTACCTGAACAGATCTACTCCTTGGCTAACTCTAGTCTGAGAAACTCTAGCCATTTTCCTGGAGGAGGTCTGTGGGATGCTGCATTGTTAAATATAAATTCTACTGCACACTCTCAGCTCGGCTTTCTTTGTGAGAAGATAGCCATGTTTGAAGTGTTATCAACATTACAAGAAAGTTCCTCAGTTTTCAATGTAAAAAGGAGAGATATAGTCTGGGATAACAATCATGTCGCAATAGCTCTTGAATCAGCCTGTCATCTCTGGAACTGTCCTGTGAATCCCGATGTTGAGTGCATAAGAAATAAGAACACTTGCCAAGACTTTAAGGAATTTCTAAATAAAATGAGACTTTACTGTCCCAATGTACTACTTAAAAAAATCTTCTCTGGCAACTAAAACCAATTAATGCTGAATCAGCTTCTCACAAGAATCACTATATTCATGTCGTCAATTTTCATCTTCCTTACCTAGTTATTCTAATCAGTGGCTAGCTGATTATTAATGCTCTGTTCAGATGTTTCGTGGAGTTCTGTATAATGCAGCAATAAATCACACTTCCCTTACTTGATTGAAAATGTTATATTTTTTTTGTGAGAGAGTAGCAATTATTTAATATGGTTGAAGGAGCACACCCAACTTTTATAAATTTGGGCATCAAAGCAGTATTCTAGCAGCAAAAGGTTTAGGAATATGATTTATGAATACCGAGAATTTGAAGCAGCCATTTTGTGTGGGTAAAATGACAACTAACTCAAGCCATTGAAGTAGGGGAAGATATATAAGTGAACTAGAAATACATTTAGAAATAAGGTAACAGAAGCCAGAGTAATTCTAAGATACCACAAGAGTGGGAGGAGGATTGTTCATAATACAGAAAGAAGGAATCAATTGAAACTGGAGAGTGGGTGTGGCATGAACACTAGTAGCATGAAGCATAGTTTGACATCAAAGCTAAACAAGTGAGGGTTAACTGACTGGTACTATTACCTGCAGTAGTAAATGGAAGTCCCGAATACCTAAACTCTAGCCAAATGAATATTAGACCAGTATCTCTCCTTCTTGTTCTGCCATCTTCTTACAGACGCCCAGACAAGTTTCTAGGAAAATTTTGTTGTTGTTTTGTTTTAAGTGGGATTAGTTAACTCAGCCTTATTTGATGCGACCTACTCTATTAGATAAAGGAAGATTTTCCTTAGGTACTAGTACATGTTTTGCAAAGCAGCTGTTATTTTTTAAATCTTAATCGAATTAAGCATACCAAGTCAAACTGAGTCAGCTGATGCTTTTCCATTTTCAAGTCCACAAAATAGGACTGAAACTTTTCGTAATCACTAAGCAAAATAATTCAACTGTTACCCACTGTTCTGCATGCTCATTGTGGAGATAGATGCATATTCAGTCCCTCAAGTAATGCTGTAATGCCACTTAAACAAGAATTAAATTCTCCCTTCTCAACAGTGGCCTTCGAAATGCAGTAATCACTCAGATTAAGAAAAAAACATTTCATTGAGTAGATTGGGAACAGTACAGTTACTAGAATTCTTGAGAGGTATGGAGTTGTGCAGCAGTAGCTGTTATGTATATTTAGGTAGAGCTAGTTATAATTATGTGTAAATTCTATTTGATTTACAAGAAAGGTTTATTCTTGTTTGAGTGTCCTTTACTTAGTCATAGTTACTAAATGTGTGAGAAGTGATGTGAGCTAGCAAAAATATGTTAATAGCTGTAATGAATCTCAGAAATTATTTACAAATTTGATATACATAGCTTAGGTCCCCCTCCGCAGCAAAGAGTGGGCCAGTGAACAATAGTTATAACTTCTCAAGTTTCAAGAGTATTTCCAATGAGGAATCTCCAAGAGTATAAGCTACACATGGAGTAAAGTTGTGTGGTATTAAATTACTGAAGTAATTGGTAAGGATTTACAGAGTCTGATAGGACACAATACTCGTAGAAAGTCTAGAAATATTTTAATTAAGTATACGATACAATGATCTAGGGAATATACAAGTTAAGGCATTTGATTAAATTTGTAACTTTTTCACTGAAATCAGTATTGTGAAAAGAAATGAACTCTTATCTTCATTGCAAAGTTACTACAATTCAGAGTACCAGCAAGCTCTGTGTCCCCCTACCTCATTCTCTGCATTACTTGATCAAGTCTACCTCTTGGCTAATTCTAGCCAGTAATATAATACTAAACAACAACAGCTGCAATAAACAACAATAATAATCAGTAAAAGTGCATGGATGAATAAAGGTAATAATAAATTATTATTATTGCGGTTTCTATTATTCTTATTAATTTAATAATTATACACATTATGGTTAGTGGTTTTTCATTATCAAATGATTATTTTGTACTCTATAGTTAGTTGAATACATGTCTCAAATATAACAGGCTTGATAATCAGATCTGAGAGCCCTACTACTGCAATTTACAACTAATTAGTTTTAAAAAATTTTAGATGAGATATTGAATGTTGAATGAAGGCTTCTTGATCCTTGCACATGTCATGTAGTCTTCAGTTTAAAATAAATATTGTGAGGAAATCTCTTATAGCCTTTGAAGTAGGGGAAGATATACAAGCAAACTAGAAAAATGTCTTCAGTGACTCAAGAAATATGGTAACAGAAGCCAGAGAGTTTCTGAGATACCATAAGAGTGGGAGGAGGATTGTGCATATACAGAAAGATGGAATCAATTCAAACTGGAAAGTGGGTGAAGCATAGTTTGACATCAAAGCTAAGCAAGTGAGGGTTAACTGACTGGTACTATTTCCTTCAGTAGTAAATGGAAGTCCCGAATACCTAAACTCTAGCCAAATGAATAAAAGACCAGTATCTCTCCTTCTTCTTCTGCCACCTTCTTACAGACACCCAGACAAGTGTCTAGGAAAATTGTGTTGATGTTTTGTTTTAAGTGGGATTAGTTAACTCAGCCTTATTTGATGCGACCTCCTCTATCAGATAAAGGAAGATTTTTCTAGGTACTATGTACATGTTCTGCAAAGCAGCTGTATTTTTAAATCTTAATTGAATTAAGCATACCAAGTCAAACAGAGTCAGCTGATGCTTTTCCATTCTCAAGTCCACAAAATAGGACAGAAACTCTTCGTAATCACTGAGCAAAATAATTCAACTGTTACTCTATTTTAAGATTTTAGGGAAAAGTTATTGAAATTACTAAGTTGACTGTTACTGCCTATAGCAGGAAGGAAATGTAGCCAGACTACTGCACTTGATGGAAGTAAAGTGCCTGGCTGAGACTGCAACAGTAGCTATGGTAACTAATGTAGAGTCTGGAAGGAAAGGAAGTCATAGTTTAGATAATACGACTGGTTCCTGAGTCTATGAATACAGTTAAAGCCTTCATGGTAGTAGTAGTATGGATACACCCATAACTGAAACCAAAACTATAAGTAACTTTAATTCGTGAAGTCATTAGTACCTTGGGCCAGCTTTCTCTAATGATTTGCTTTTAATCATGGATGGGTGTTCTGGGGAAGGAATAGATTGGGCAGACATATATATTGAAGAATAAAAAAAATAAAAGATTCCTTCTTGACAATTTTGGAAATGCTAGCTCTTAGTCTAGACAGTGACGGATCAACCTGCTAGGAAGTGGCAGCTATTTAAATAATTACTCTATAATATTGCTCAAAAATGAACAAATTACTTAAGCTGGGAATCTCACCCTAACATTCTGCGTAATCTGAGTGGCTTCACTAGAAGGATATACTCAATTACTGTATTATAGTACAGAATAATCACAATAACAATAATTACTACTATTTTAAAATTATTTTTTGGCTAGATTTAACGAAAATAAATTTGATCAAGTATTTGTAGAAAAGGGAAAAAGAGGGCATAAAATATCTATTTCAGTAGAGGAGTTGAAATTTAATTACATAGTTACCATAATGTAACTCATATTAATTGTACATAGTGGGGTCTGCCCAATCTATTCCTGCCCCAGACTACCCATCCATGATAAAAAGCAAATCATTAGAGACAGCTGGACTTAGTTCTGGCTTAAGGTATGGGTGTATCCATACTACTACTACCATGAAGGCATTAACTGTATTCATAGACTCAGGACCAGCTGTATTATCTAAACTATGACTTCCTTTCCTTTCAGGGGATTACATAACACACTCAACTCTACATTAGTTACCATGGCTACTGTTGCAGCCTTAGCCAGGCACTTTACTTCCATCAAGTGCAGTAGTCTGGCTACATTTCCTTCCTGCTTTAGGCACTAATAGTCAACTTAGTAATTTCAATCACTTTTCCCTAAAATCTTAAAATAGAGTAACAATTGAATCATTTTGCTTTGTGATTACGAAGAGTTTCTGTCCTATTTTGTGGACTTGAGAATGGAAAAGCATCAGCTTGGTATGCTTAATTCAATTAAGATTTAAAAATAACAGCTGCTCTGCAGAACATGTTACATAGTACCTAGGAAAATCTTCCTTTATCTGATAGAGGAGGTCACATCAAATAAGGCTGAGTTAACTAATCCCACTTAAAACAAAACAACAACAAAATTTTCCTAGAAACTTGTCTGGGTGTCTGTAAGAAGGTGGCAGAAGAAGAAGGATAGACTGGTTATTTATTCATTTGGCTAGAGTTTAGGTATTCAGGATTTCCATTTACTACTGCAGGTAATAGTACCAGTCAGTTAACCCTCACTTGTTTAGCTTTGATGTCAAACTATGCTTCATGCTACTAGTGTTCATGCCACACCCACTTTCCAGTTTCAATTGATTCCATTTGTCTGTATATGCACAATCTTCCTCCCACTCTTATGGTATCTCAGAAACTCTCTGGCTTCTGTTACCTTATTTCTATTATTGAGTCACTGAAGACATATTTCTAGTTCGCTTGTATATCTTCCCCTACTTCAATGGCTGGAGTAGTTGTCATTATTCCCCACAAAATGGCTGCCGTAAAGTCTCAATATCATAAATCATGTTCCTAAACATTTTGCTGCTAGAATTCCGCTTTGATGCCCAAATTTATAGATGTTGTATGCGCTCGTTATACCATAATAAATAATTTGCTATTCCCTCACAAAGAAAGTAAAGTTTTCAATTAAGTAAAGTGATATTTAGTGCTGCACTCACTGAACTCCCTAAAACATCTCAACAGAGTTATTATAATCAATTAGCCAAAGAGGAGATTAAATAGGTAAGGTAATGAAAATTGAAAACATGCTTTCACCTTGGAAGTTAAAATTGTCAGTCTAGAAAAGAGATGCATTAAGACAGCTAAAGACAGCTAGGAATCATTAACTCTTTCAAATTAAACTGCCTGCAAGATTAAAAATTCAACAAATATTATGAGAGAATCTCTTCCTGAATATTAACAGTTATAAGAGATTTCCTCAGAATATTTATTTCAAACTGAAGACTACATGACATAATGCAAGGATCAAGAAGCCATCATCCAACATCCACTATCGAAATTGTTTAAAACTAATAAGATAATGACGGTTAGAAATTGAGTCTTATGTTTCAATAGTAAGAGTCTTGGATCTATCAGGCTGGTTTCATTTGAAATATTATATATTCAATTAACTGTAGGTATAGAGTAATAACATTGTGGGCGGAGAGATGGAAATAGAGAAGATGAGAAGAGAAGATGAGAAGAGAAGTTAGAAGAGAAGACAGAGAACAGAGATAATTGGAACTGTGTGTGTGTGTCTGTCATTACATAACCATTTTGTTTGTAAGCAGTGTTTCATATTTGCCAACTGTATTTCTGGTGTTGCACTTCGTTATATTATTATGTATGCATACTTATTTTGTGCCCCGGATTTCCGGTTGACCCCATTTCATATCCCCTTTGCGCATGCGGGTCTTGAGCCATATAAACTCAAACCCGCCTGCGTATCAGTTAGTTCCCTACATTAGATTTAGTTAGTCCAAACCGAATTTAGACTTTGGGGGAAGGCTAGCAAGTCGGTAGGAACTCTGGTGGCAGCGGTCGTCAGAGTTTCTGAGTCATAAGTGTCGGAGTCTCTGGTGGCTTACCTTCATCTCAGTAATTGAACTTGCCAGCCCGTAGTTGGTGGCATAGCAGTGGAGACGGTCCTTGACCACATATATCGCCGCCAACCCACAATTGGTGGCGTCGTTACTCGGAGATCGTTGTTCTGGAGAGCTGCCCACCCACAATTGGTGGCTGCGGTGCGGAAACGAGTCTTTCCTACGTTTGTCGAATTAAGCTAACATTCGGACGCCTACTGCCGATTTCAAACTCGGGTGGATTGTTCCTGTGTCGATTTCGTTTATTCGCCATTATTCGCTTCTCTATCAGTATTTGGAGCTCACTACACGTGGTGCCTAATTGGATTTCGGCTGAGTTGACTTGTCATTTCCGTTTTGTGCACTAATAGGGTCTATTGTCTTTGCGGCACTGTGGTTTGTCATTTGTGGCACTTTGTTTGTTTGTGCGTTTTACAGGCAGCCTGAGTTTTATACTTCCTTATTTGGTCTCTTGTTGATTATTACTTTGTCATTTGTTGTCTTTACAGTTTTATACTTCCTTATTTGGTCTCGTGTTGATTATTACTTTGTCATTTGTTGTCTTTACAGTTTTATACTTCCTTATTTGGTCTCGTGTTGATTATTACTTTGTCATTTGTTGTCTCAGTGTTTTTGTTTGCTTACTTGGCATTTTTAGACT
>WLWI01003010.1_pt1 | contig 14501 bp, 8 predicted proteins | sample 6701501 | NCBI WGS metagenome assembly WLWI01 (sample SAMN12718690, study PRJNA515312) | sponge metagenome | isolation source: marine sponge | host: Mycale hentscheli | place: New Zealand: South Island, Marlborough, Capsize Point | collected 2014-11-01
GCCGATACTCTACTTCTGGGAAGTGTTTGAAGAACTCAGCGATCAGCAGAAGACCAAATTTTTAGGTAAGGTATCATGTAAGTAGTTTTTATAAGACAAAATTGAAATGACATTAGTAAGAAGGAACACATGAATGTCGTGCTCAAATAGTAAATGTTTTTCTCAAAAAATTAGAAGTAATCAGACATTTGACATTTGTTGTGGTTGTTGTTGTTGTTTTTTGCTGTTGTTGTTTAGCTTTTGTAAGTTGCCATTGTTAACACCCATTTCCCTATCACCTCTCTTTGATTCTGCTACTTCTGTCTGACTGTGACAGCAAATCCAATCTAGTCCTTTATTTTCTTACTGCTGTCAAAGCTCCACTATCAATTTTGCCAGCTTATCCACTACTTATCATTTTTGTTGTGGTAAATTAGTAATCCATACACATACTTATATCCTGTCAAGTCACATTATTTATATTTGTGTGTACATAAAATGTGATTTAAAGAGTAGCTATACATATTTTACATATTCATTCATTTTTCCATTATCTTATATATAGCGTAATGTCACGATAGTCGACCGGTTCTTTTTGTCGACCCGCACCATACTTATTCTCGACCACACCTTTTTAATCTCGACCACACCCATTATTGTCGACCACACAGCTCGTTTCTGTTCACACTTGTTCACACTTGTTCTCGGTTTGGTGTGCTATTTATCGCTGCAATGAGAGCTAAAAGGAAGCAAAAAGGAAGTGCCAACAAGGAGAATCAACCTCCAAAGAAGCCTAACAGACCTACCAAGCTCAGGATCTGGTCCAATGAATCGATGATTGCTGCTATGGATGCGGTAAAGAACGGTTTGCTAGGAGTTAATAGAGCTGCCATGGAATTTGGTGTCCCTAAAACTACACTTAAAGACAGAATAGCTGGTCGTGTAATTCATGGAACAAATATTGGGAGAGACCCCTTTTTGAGTAAGCAGGAGGAAGAAGAATTAGTGAAGTTTTTAGTCAAATGTTTCAAGATGGGTTTCGGCAAGACTAGAGCTGAAGTTCTAAAAATAGTAGAAGCAACAGTATCCAACAGTTGGTGGTGGCGTTTTTGACAAAGGTGGCCTCAAATTACTTTGCGAAGAGGAGATTCTTTTTCATTGGCACGAGAAAAAATGACAAACCCTGATATTTTTCAGCAGTATTTTGATCTTCTTGATGAAACTTTAACTACCTATGAATTAAAGGATAAACCATCACAGATTTACAACTGCGATGAGTCTGGAATGCCATTGGAACATAAACTTCCACGAGTTGTTTCACTCAAAGGGACAAAAAAGGTTAGACAAAAATCATGTAGAATATTGACAGGTAGTGAGTCTCTAGCATTATTGGAAGCAAAGAAGCAACAAAAAGAAGAGGACGAAAAGGAGAAAGAAAGAAAAAAGAAAGAGAGGGAAGAAAAACGTATAGCCAAAGAATCAGAGAAGAAACAGAAACAACAGGAGCGAGAAAGCAAGAAGGCTGAGCAAGCAAGGAAGAAGGAGGAATTGGCAAGAAAGAAAGAGGAGCAAGCAAAGAAAAAAGACCAACAGAAGAAAGGTGCTGATAAAGTTAGTGAATATTTTGGTCAAAAAAAGAAAGACTCCCTGTAATCATGCAAAGACTTATATAATTAGAAAGAGGGCAAAGAATGATGACGCATCTAGTTCCACTCAAGTTTGCCATGATATTTGCAGTGTATGCTGAGGGTGCTACAAGGATGATATAGAGGAAGAGACTGGGGATACACTGTATATTGCCTGGGCGTGACTGGATACAGTGTGGGGAAATCGACTGTGGAGTCTGGAGCCATATTAGCTGTTTGGAAGAATGTTGTGGTGGATATATTTGTGCTGTGTGCTCTTGCAATTTCACATGAATGATAATTTCTTATTTTTTTTCTACTGTTTTTGATTTTTTCTACTATTTTTGACTTTCATACCAAAAACTGTTCATTATAATCTTGAATGTGTTGTATCATGATTTAATGGTTGACCTATAGAAAACTAAATTAACTGAAGGTCAAGAAATAGTTCCCGATTTGTGCATCTGTAATTTCACTTAAACTGTATGTTATTTGTTCCTTCAAATTTGTTATTTGTTCCTTCAAATATATGGAATCTTTTATTTCAATAATTGGTCATCATAATCCAGAATATACTGTAATATGACTTATAACATTTCAATGTATGATGTTGTAAATTAAAAAAAATATGCAACTGAGAAGTCAGTAGTGGTCGACATACAGAATATTAAAGTTAACGGGAGGTCGAGAAATAGTACCGGGAGTCGACATTCCGGGAAAAGTGTTTTTTCTTCTGGTGATCATTACCAGAAGCCTGAACGTAGTTAGTGGACGAAATTTGTGATGCACGTAGAGTAGACTGGCCTTGTTGATTTGTCCAGACTTCGACACTTTAGCCTGCAACGGAAGTTGGTGAATATTCTGGTCAAAAAAGAAAGACTTCCTGTAGTCCTTTGAGGAGCAAGTGGGCGTGGTCATTAACAACAATACCACAGGAAATGGGTATTTCCTGGACTCATGCCTGGTTCACGTTCAAACTAAAAGTGAAGCTACATGGGATAATGTCAGAGCAGAAGGCATGTCCATATCGGAGGCAGTATATAGCTGGTATTACAACTCAACCCAGATTAAAGTGAATGACTGTGACTATCCATGCAATCCTACTTGTCCCAAGAAGATCAGCCGGAACCTCTAGAGAGATGGAATGCAATGACTGAGACTGATGTTGTGTTCTTTTATTCATTTTTGTAGCTAGCTTTACAATTAATGATTTTTTAAAATGTGTGCACATGTCCTGCAAATATATCATAGTGTGTAAATGTATATACTAACACTGACACATTATGTTCTGTTTTTTTTTCCTGCAGTTAAAATAATGTATTGGTTATTGGTGAGCGAGTACAGCGAGCAAGATACTGTTAAGGCAGACAACCTAAAATTGGGTATATGTTATATACTATATGTATTATATGGATGATACGTATACCTCTTAAACTATGGCGAGTTATTTATTGTGCAGAAGTGACTTATCTTCCGGGCAGGCAAAGAAGAGAAGAATATTCCAAATTCTGCTATCTTCTGACGAAGTTCTGACATCTTCAAAAATGTCATATCATAAAGCCTACACAAGTAACTGTCTCTATGGATCTCCAATACTTCATCCTAGGTCACTCCCAACTTCTTTTCAGCTTCATCCTCCAAGATAGATGTATACTGTGAGAGCAGAGCTATAAGTGAAGTGTATTCGTGTTTTTGTAGTAATTTGGTGTCATGATTAACACTGCATTTCCCCCAGAAATTTGTGGGTCCGGTGTTAAGTACTTAGTTCCATTTGTAAGCTAAAATTACAAAAACAACCCTGGCTATGTTCTTTTTCTTTTTTTTTGGTTGAGCTGCGAGCTTGTTCACCAGTTACTGGTTAGAATGGCTTTTGGATACTACAGAAGTTATCACTATTCAGGAAATTGAGGTAAGAGAGTAATTCCGTATTTGATTGGTAATATTAATGGTCAACTACTATAGCTATACTTTTTTGCATGAACTAAGTTATATTATATAGCAATACTGTACTAGTAGTTTTATGTAACCTAACTAGGCGGCTCACTAGATTTTTGTGCTCAATCACATCACTAGTTAGCGAGCAAGCGAAGCGAGCAAGATACTATAAAGGGTGGACAATTGAAAATCAGGTAATGTTCATTGTATATTTGTATGGATTGTACAAATGCCCCTAAAACGCACACATGGCTCGTTTTTCTCAACAAAAAAAACACCCGGCTTTTTGGGCTTATTCCCAGTTTATTTTGGTACTACAGCATTAGGAAGTCTTAATTCAAACTTAGACTCCAATTTGTGAGGTAATTTTAGCAGAACGCTTACTTTTCAAGTCATAAAAAGTTACTATGACTGGTTACTGTGACACTGAAACCCTATACCAGACATAATTTCAAAAACTCGCCATTTTGGGGGGCTGCTAAGTAGTCTCGCGGGGTCAGACACTTTACTAAATGCAAAGCGAGAAAAGGGTCTGATCAAGTGAGGGGGTACGCTGTATTAGGCTCAAAACTGTATGAAAATTCCTTAGAAGTACTTGTTAAGTCACAGAAAGCTTCAGCTAGTATGATAGTGAACACCTTTACCTAATGTAATTTTTTAAACTCAGCTGTTTTGTAGTAGCTGACTGTGATTATTGTCAAGAGCCACTGCTTGCTTCCATTTTTTTGTGCTCCTGTATTCAGACTTGCTTACTGATGTAATACCAGAAAAAACTGGTGACAAGCCCCCAAAAAGCTGTAATATTAGGAAGAATAGAAGCCCTGCCCACACTTACAGGTTACACGTACTGTCGATACATATAATATGTAAAACATAGGTTCAATTTTCCACTATCTTGCTCACTTCAATTGCTCACCAACAAATATCCTTAATTTTCAATTGTGGTACCCCTGACACAGCTTCTCCCAACTTATGGTGGCTTCCTCCCTTTAATATTTAGCCACTCCGGCTACCAGTGACATTTGACAACCAATAAACAGCATTTAGCAGCCCCAAAAAACTACAAAGCTTTGAAATTAAGTTTGGTAAAGGTTTTTAAATGCCATACCAACTATTTGCAGTAACATTTTGGGGACTTAAAAGACAAGCGTTTCGCAGATTTATCTTCCAATTAGGAGCCCAAGTTTCAAGTAAAGACTAAAATGCAAAAGAGAATGCAAAAAAGCAGTTAATTAGCCAGTGGAATCTACGAGGAAAGTTAGTGTAGTAAAAAGGAGAAGTACGAAAAAGAAGGCAAAAAGGAACAATTAATGTTGTAAAAATCAGGTGGAATCGAGTAAAGGTGGTGTAAGTTTCAAAAAGAAAGGCGAAAGTAGAAAAACAGGGTAAATGTTTCGCCAAGCGTAAGTCTACACAATCATAACAAAAGTGTAGTGAAACAGTCACTACATTATTAAGAACTGCATTGAACTATTACACTGTGTTATATTATTCTATTTCTAATTAGGTTTACCTGCTTATATTTTACATTATGGTTTTGTTTCTCTGTGTATTTTCCCATGTTTATTTTATGTTTAACCACTCTTATCCTATTTCTAAATACATTCAAAGTTTGTGTTCATTTACATTTGTGTCCATTTATTTAAATATCTTCTTCCCATCTTCTATTACATTCCCTCATCCTTACCTCTAGTTATATACACCAGTTTTCCTCATACCATTTCAGTTGTTGTATTTTCTGCCTTGTTTAAAGATTGAACTCTTTATACACCTTAAGAGTTAACCCTCCAGGTGATTGGGCAGCCCCAGCAACTCTGGCAGCCTACTCTCAAGTATTCAGTTAACCCTGAATAACTTCGATCCTGTGGCCTTCAGTTAACCCTGACTGACCCGGTTCCCTTACAAAAAGGACAGAAAGATGTAGAAGCAGGAGAGGTAGACATGGAGGAGAAAGGATTCCATGACTCAAAAAGAAAGTTCTGAAATAAAGAAAGGTTGGGATACAGAAATGAGATAGTTCAGGAAAAAATAGAGCAGGAGAGGGAAACTGATGTAACTTTAACGAATGGTAGAGAATGATGACCATGGATAAAAACACCTTATGCTACTGCATTCTTACTTTGCAATACTACTGTGTGGCGGGGTACCTGCTAGATATTATTATTATTAGATAGAAACGTTCTCACCTAAAGGGGTCTGGAAAAAAGCAAAGGAAAAAAATGAAAAATCTTGGTCATTATCGGGAATCGAACCCAGGGCCACTGGCTTCAGCCGCTAGTGGTCTAAACCACTGAGCTACGACAACCCTCGACTTCCAAGACCTTCACATTTTTCCTTTATACTGTTATGTAGTACTGCTTGCTGCAGTCTCATACTCAACAGACTACCAATTATGTGCTGTCAGAACACCTTTTTCCGGAGAGGAGCCATAATGTGTGGATTGAAAAGGCTTTATCATCACAATTATCAAGTTCTGACCCTTCATACAAACTAGATAGAAACTTTCCCACCTAACCCTTTAAGTGAGAAAGTTTCTATCTAGTTTGTATGAAGGGTCTGGCTAGCGAGCAAGACATTATAATAGCTATCAGGGTAACAAAATATACAATTTAGGGTTATTTGTTTGGATGTATGTATATTGCCATATATTTGTATGTAATTGCTATACAAAACAAAATACTTAAATATATTGACCAATGAAACAAATATAAAAAAAATGTACATATGAGTCACATTCCACAACAAAAGAATTCAATTAATATTTTGTGTAACGAGAAACTCTGGAAAAATCAAATGTTACAAAAAGTTACAACAAAATTCATGAATCGAAACGTTTGCTTCATACTTTAGTTTGGCACACTACATCTTGAATGTCTGAAGCTAAACTTGATAATTCAATATCCTCTAATAGTTCAATTAGACCTTCCCATGTGGTGGAATAACGATATGCTCCTTCTTCACTGCTGAGCCATAAACGCATGACTTCTTTGCAACGATCTTGTACTCTGTGGTAGTTGAGTTGTATTCGTTGGGTGAGAGCAAAACTGAATCCAAGTAGGTCACTGATGTCACTCCATTTGGGACTAAGTTCTCTGATTATTTGAATTCTGTGCTTCTTGTTATTAGAGTCAGTCCACTTTAGAAGAACAAGATTGCTCATGGTAAAGGGATAGCCTAAGATACATGTGTAAAAATACAATTCAAGTTATTTAAAATTCTAATATGCACATGAAAGTAATAATTCTATAGTCAAAGTGTGAATTATAATAACATGGCAACAACAATATTATCTTTAGCTAATCACATTTCATTTAGTGTTAATGTACACATGCCCGCTACTTCATAGGCATTTTGCCATTCAAGAATGAATCAATAGTAATTAGAGGATAACTCAAATACTTTGTTTTAACTAATTATGGAATCACTACACTATGTATTTACCTTGACTACTTGTACACAGTTGTGTTGCAGAGAAGTCATGTCCAGAAAACTCCTCAACTTCTACACAACATTGAAATATTAAACAGTGTGCGAAAATATTACGAATATTAAACTACTCAGAAATGTTCATTGCATAAAAACACAATAATTAATTCCCATTCAACATGAACTAATTATTTGTAAAATTTAATAAACTTGCCTATTCTTAATCAACTTTCCTATAAAGTCTTTTTATTGTGGTCTATTTTCCCATACAGAATGTATAATATGATAAATACATTCTACAGATTATTTTTTGAACTATTTCAACGTGTGTGCAACTTAACATTAAAATTAACTTAAAATTGGAGTTTATACTCATATCAATCAGTAAGTTATAATATATAAATTTCAAAACTATTATGATGAAGCACCAAAGGTGTGAATTCTCAGCATGACTAAACACTACAATATAATCTCAGACCAAAAGATAAAACTATCTATTAGCTAATTTAATCAGGCATCAATATAGCTCGCGCAATGTAATGGTACATGGAAACATGTCTTCACAAGAGAAGAAACTAAACTGGCCAGAAACACTCACCGGTATACATTTTCTGCGCAAAACTCACTGCTTTCAACAAACTGCTTTGAGCATAAAGCTAACTACACCACGGGCTGCAAGAAGTTATTTGCTCACATGATAATGACGGGATGCTAGGCATCGTTATCCATAAAAGTAGGTATATACTCGGAGCTGAAAGTTTCGTGTTTTCTTGACAATTAGCCCGAAATTAAAAAATGTAACACAATAAATGGTCCTAAATCTTCGTTCTGAGTAAGTTCATACTTAAATCAAGGGTTGATTTTCAGTAATCTCCAAAATCAGTGCATGACAGACAGACAAACAGACAAGTAAACAAACAGACAGGATGCTTTCGTGCATGCGCACTGAGGGTTAATAATAGGTATAAAGAAATGTTGAATTACCTTGACCACTGGAGCATTGATTCACTGCAGCATTGTTCTCTACACAACCTTGTTCCTCTCCTGTGAATGCTGCAAATTAATTTAAAATGAGAATATTTTAGTTATTTTCACGCATATATGAATTTTTACGACTAATTGTAACATTTAGGTCACAATTATGGCTTTCAATGATTCAGTCATTCTAGGTTGAAATAATTATAATTATTATTAGCAAAATCTTCTCTGTCAATATTGTTAACTACAACTTAACCAACATTTAAACTTCTTGCTGAAGTCCTCTTGTTGACCCCTGAAGAGGACTTCGGCAAGAAGTCGAACATCGGGTTAAGTTATAGTTAACAATATTGTCAGTTAAAAAGAGCAAAATTTGCTATTATTATAATTGTGCTTTATGCCCAATACACAAGTTTAATTATGTGCATTATTTTAAATTACATAATATATAAGATTAACATACTAATAATAATAATGCTGATGCTGCTAAGAATTCAGGAAAGTTTGATTAGTGGCTCTAGATTAAATATTCCACTAATATTCTACTTTATCATTATAGTAAACCAGTGTATATCAATAGATTTCTAAACGGAAAAAAAATGTATGCACTTTTAATTTTGAAAAATATGCACATTGTTTAAATTACAATATATATTATGAAAACACGTACATTATTCATACGGTTAGTATAATTATAATATAGTAAATTAATATAAGTCTATAATTACTATGATAAACACTTATTGAATGCTAGCATTTTCGGCTTTACAATGAATACCTTTATGAGGTTGTGTTCCAGTAGTCAATACACTGCCATATTTCTCCTATAGTGTTGATAAATATAGTATTTAATTACACTGACTTGAACTAAAGTATAGTCATACCTCAATAAACCAAATTGTCTGTCTTGAATCTATAAGTGGAATTATTTTAGTAACATTTGTGTCCTTCAGACACTTCATTTTAGGAGAGGTTTCATCTTCTATTATGCATAAGTGAGGTGGAACTTCATCTGATCGCTTCAATACAGAATTCCAAAAATATTGTTTTTTGGATGGGTGGTCTGTACATTCAAATCCATATTGAAGTCTTGCATTGTGGAACTTGAGATTATGATTGACTTCTGTTAACATAGAAGTGATAGTATTTCTGATGTGTGCACAGACTACAGAAGTGGGTGTTGTTGGATGAGATTCTCTGTAGAGTACCACTTTAATATATGTGGCATAGCTAATGATAGTAACTGTGTCCAAGTCCTTTCCTACTAGAAATTCAATCTTGTTACGACAAGGACTGTCTTCTTTGAAAGTCCAATTTAGTTCTGTGTTTGAAACCAGGCCTATAATAAGAGAAGAGAAGACTCCTAATGGTAAGTAGCCACACTCATATCGATACACGAGAGGAGCCACATCTATAGAAATAGAAACCTTTTGGAGCTCATCTTTTGTAGCACTTCTAAGAATACTAGGCATGAAGTATGTAATTTCTATTCTATTTCTTGTAATTGGAAGGGAAGCTAAGATATTATGATGCTCAAAAAGTGTGATTAGCATTTCCATTGAAATGGAATCCTTTACATCTAGTTTAGTAGCTTCCAGTAGATCTGCCATTGTGAACTGAGCTTTGTTCTTAAACATTGTTGATGCTCGATGTCCAGCTTTATTGTAAACAAATGTCTTCTTTACTAGTTGTGTTGCAGCATCAAAGATCACCTGAACAATAATTTGTTGAACAAACAGTTTAATTCAAATAAACTATAATAAAGTATACACATCTTGTCTGTCTTACAATTAGAAGACCAATAATATATGCCCATTATTAAAAATTAGGGAAATAATTGTGTTTATATTATTTATTTTTGCAAAAAAATAATTCGAACACTTTATGAGCATTATGACTTTTCTAGTAATAAATGCCTAGTTATTTCTAAAATGTGTGCCTTCTTCATCCCAATTACTTACCTATCAACCATTATTTATTAATTTATTTGTAATTTTCCACGAACTTAACTAAATATTATGTGAATAATTGAACAGCTTATCATTCCCCATTCAAAAAGTAAATGGAACTGCTGTTCAATTGAATTAGCATAGAAAAGTATAGTAGCACAAGGAGAGTGAGATGGCGTAGCAATTAAAGGAAATACAATTGCAGTCAGTTTATTTATTTGTACAAAGACATCAGCATGAAATGAATGTTTAAAAGCATTAAAGAACCTTCTGATATGAAAAAAATAAAATAGTTCAATAGAAAAGCTAAAAAAATTTAAACTTATTATAACTAATTCATCAATCTTAAATTCCAATTCTAATAGATCTACCACAGACTTGAGACTTTATGTACAACTTATTGAAATTCTTTTTATCCAAAGTTTGTAGCAATAAATAATTGCATTTGGACAGATCAAATTTTAGAAAAATGCCCGCACACTAATTAATTTTTAGTACTATAAATATTACCTACATAAAAAAGTATAACAAACTCGACAGTTTTTTAAAACAAGAAGAACATGTAAGTGCATTGTATTAGTTAAAAGTTGATAAACACACTTCAATCTACACAACCAATAGCTAATTATAAAAGCAAAAATACATAAATACATAGATACATAAATTAAGTAGTACTAACCTTGACATCATAAATGACTATGTTTTCAAAACCTCTCACATCTGGATAGTACAGGAGCGTGCCAACACGATAATGAAGAAACCATAGGACATTGGTTAGGTCTGATGAATCAATATTTAAACTTTCTGCAATCCTACTGCATTCTTCAAGTGTCATTGTGCGCTTTACTTGTGATCGCAGAACAATGCTGAACATCAGCCAGGAGCAAGGAATGTGAACTTTACCTAGATTCTTCTTAATGCAATTCTCAAAAGTTTCTCTTGCTGTGTTGATTTCCTCTATAGTTCCTTTCTTGTTGTCCAGTGCTAATGTCAGGAATTCTTCTGAGGCATACTCGACAATGTCTTGGTGGTAAAATTCTGTCTGCTCAATTTTCTTTCTAAGAATCTGATCTCGTTTTTTAAAATGTGACAGAGACACTTTGTCTCTAAATGTTCCCACAAACATAGCTTTAGTAACTATGTTAGCTTTGTCCAAGTCAGTGTTAGAGTCTTGATTTGAGGTCAATTTGTCACTCGTATTCTTCATGCACGCTATACTAGCTAGAGTTTGAAAGGTGACTTCTTCTAGAGTTACTATAGAGTCTTCTTTCTCAGTAGAAACTCCATCTTCATTGGTGCAATACATTTTAAACACACGGTCCCAGGAATCAGTGAGTCGACTGAAAATAAGATGTAAAGATGCCCCCATTAGAAAGCGAGACATGAGGTCTAGAAATTCAGTTTGGCCTCCATGATCAGTTGTTATCAAGTATATAGTGTCTTTCAGTAAATACTTTACTTTCTCTTCATTGTGTGCTGCTGCAGCTTCAATATAAGCAGGATAAATTTCAGCTACGTTGATGGCATGTGATTCTTTTAACTTGTTTTCATCATCAGAAGTTGCTGATGTTTCAGCCGGTGTTCTTATATCTTCTACAGTTGTATTTAAAGACATTTCCTTAGTACCATTTGAGGATTGGGCATCTATAACTTCTTCAGCTGCTGATACATCTAGTTTGATTTGGAATTTCGGTTTGGTCTCTGCATAAAATGATCAATCAAATTCAATTATTATTCCATTCAATTTATTAAACATAATGAGTGTGTTTTTTTAACTGTAACAGTAAATTTTGATGAGTTTATTGGCTTTCATTTAACTTAGCTCATTTATGCTAAATTACTATTACTTGTTGTTATGTAAAGTTATAACATTTCAGAATTTTAACCCATCATTATAACTTAAGCATAATAATCAAAAATGTGTTATACTTTTACTACAGGTTTATATAGCATTATTTATTGTCTAATACTATTTCTTGTACTCATCAAGTTGTTATCCAAGTACTATGCATTATAAAGTCCATATAAAGAAACTATTATTGGTAAAAGTAAATTGCTGATGTCATATTCATATTAATAATGGTAAAATTAAACTTTAATAATATTCATAGTGAAGAACTTGAATTATATAATTCAAAACACTAATAATAATGTAAGAAATAAATCCAATAAATAGATTCCCCATCAACTTAATCACAATAGGAAGACAACTAAATGATATAATTTGACTGTGATCAAGAGAAATGTGTTCTGCTAACAATCAAAACTTTAATAATTAAATTTGCAGCTACGAATGATAAACTTAAGGTGTAAATATTAAAGCCTTCTACTTTATTAAAGTTTTGTACAAGTTCTACTTACTTTCTACAGCTTCTTGTATAACCTCATTAAGAATTGAAGTTTCACCAACAATGTCCTTCCTGGTCCATTGCCCCTGCTTTGCAAATCCAAATGACTTACTGCTACTCTGAATGAATAGCTGCCTTCTCTCAGCTACTCCAGTGCTTGGTTCATTAATTGTCATGTTAGATTGATCAATGTTTATAAAATCTCCAAGTAATCGATGTAGAGTTGAAGTTTTACCAGATCTTGGAAGACCAACAAAATTCATTCGTCCTACACATAAGTCTACACATATCTGTTTTTGTATGGCTTCTTGACAGGCTTTCACAATTTCTTTATCTAGGTGTTTATTTAATACAATAAGAACATATTATATGACTTTGAAAAAGTTTTATTACTAATTTCTCTACATATAGGCAGTCAAACTAATTAAACCATTAGCAAATACAAGTCCTATATTCGTGATAGGTGAAACATAAGGGTTACAGACGTGTAATAATTAGATCATAAATTGGCTTATATCTGTCGGAAACAAAACACAATAATAACAAAAACAAGTTCTCTCTGAATTTAGCACATTCTAGTGACAAGCAGACAGACATGTATACCAATTAACTGACTGACAGGCAAGCAGACAATTAAGCAAACAGATAAACAAATAGACAAGAAAAAAGACATGCATACAAATAAACTAACAGACAAAAAAAAGAACAAACAGATAAACAAATTGATAAACTCAAAGACAGACATTGAATAAAAGATTACCCATATGCTAAATATCCTGTCATACATTAAAAAACAAGATTTCAGTACGATGTATTCCCTTATTTGTTTGCACATTTTTAGTAAATATTGCTGTGACTTCATCTGCAGCTTTCACAATTTCTGTAGTAATTCTGTCATTATTATATAATACTTGACATTTCAATTTTTTACCGTTTACAAATACAAAACATATCTAGTAATAATTATTACCAAAAACAAATAATAAAGGCGAAATATCAATCTAAAATTTTTTTATGAAAACTTAACATTTTGTATTTAAATGTTGTTTGTATGTATTAATAGATAATTAAATAGATAAACTCAAAGATTAACAATGTGATTACCCATAAGCTAAACATCAAGATTTCAATAAGTTGTACAATAATACTGTAGTTTCATCTGCACCTTTCGCAAATTCTGTAGTTGTTATGCCATTATTATATACTTGACATTTCAATATTTTACCGTCCACTATATACAAGACGTATCTAGTAGTAATTATTACCACAAACAAACAGAAAATGTGAAGATATAAATCTAAAAAATATCAGTAAAACCTTAGCATTTGTATTTATGATTACCACATTGACAGTTTTGTAAAGAAAAATCAAACGCATTGTATCAAAAAATATCTTAAACAATGCCACTAGCTTTGTAGTTGTTATTTATATTGTGTATGTAATTAGAATATAGTATCTTTCTGAACAGAATCATCTGATTAAATCTTAACTACATATTGTGTATGTTTATTGTTGAAAATATTACCATTAGTTTCAACAATGTGATATTAAAGTATTCGCGATGCCTGTTCAAAATAAGCAAAAAGAGATTAAAGTGAATCATATTGAAATGCATAACTATGATAAATACTCAAAAGATAGTATGTTTCTGACAACAATCATCAAATTAAATCATAACTACATATTGTGTGCATATTATTGAAAGTATTATCACTGTTTAAACAATGTGATATGAAAGTGTTTACAAATTAATGTTTACAAGTTAATGTTCAAAATAAGCAAAAAAAGCAAAATGAATCATGCATTAAATGCATAACTATGTTAAATACTCAATGCCAGTAACCTTATTTTATAAATCAGATTTAACCAATCCATACATTCTACAATCTTACTTTTTAGTAATTTCTTTTCTGTTAGTCTATCTTTATCTTTCAATTCTGGAGAATGAATAATTTCTGATACATTCCATTTGGTAGAAGTTGCTGAAAGTTGTAGTTGTTCTATAAATTAATACAAATTATACACAAATAATTACTATAAATACAGTTTGTACTTAATTAATATAACATGACTATTTCACAATATTGCAAGGTGTGGTAGACATGTCAATTGTACCTACCAATGGATCCTAGAGTGCATATTTAAACAGTCACTAGAGATCCCTAAACCTCTAAGCTGGTAAAGTAAATGTAAAATGCTAGAGAAATAAGTGAGACTGCCACAAGAAATCTACAAGTAAAGCCAAAGGAAAAATGCTTGCA
>WLWI01003011.1_pt1 | contig 14494 bp, 10 predicted proteins | sample 6701501 | NCBI WGS metagenome assembly WLWI01 (sample SAMN12718690, study PRJNA515312) | sponge metagenome | isolation source: marine sponge | host: Mycale hentscheli | place: New Zealand: South Island, Marlborough, Capsize Point | collected 2014-11-01
GCCGATGGAAACACTCATCGACGGTAAAGCGATCTGGAAAGAAAAGTTTGTAAACTAAACTCTATCTGACAGACAGCTACTGATAAACGGGTAACTGTCAGCTCAAGTCTGAACTTCTACAGATTAGGATCTGCTTTTTCTCTTCCATTGGTTGAGAGAAAAATAGTTTGGCTTGTTGATGTAATGTATCGACAACTTCGTAGCTTACACCGTGGTTTTTAATGTATAGAAAACCCACATCTCGACAAGCGCTGCGAATTGTTTCAACCGTTGAAGTACTATGGATTCCCTCACGTAGTGACTCGATATCGATAACCGGGACTTCGGTGAAGTCTAGACGTCTAGATGCTGGAATAGTCATAATTTGCTTGCCACTACTTGATTTAGCACCGAATTATCGAACGTGTAAGCACATCGTTCAGCGATGGAGAATTTACTTGACACATTTAAATCGTACCCGAGATGAATTAGAAATTGCTATCAATATGCTGGAAACCAGTGGGGAGGAAGCTATGCGCTATTTCGGGGATTAAAACCAATTTTAAAAACACTGTGATTCCAAGCACTATCCTCAAACCACCGAATACCCCCCATCCACCGTTAAAACTGCCCCGGTGATAAACCCAGCCAACGGCGAAGAAAGAAATAAAACCGCCCCAGCCAAATCTTCAGGCTTCCCCCATCGCTTCAGCGGCGTCCGTGCCATTAACGCCTGACTCCGCTCTTCATTTTCCTGTAATGCCTTAGTCAGCGGCGTATCAATCCACCCCGGCGCAATCGCATTCACCCGTATCCCGTCATCCGCATAAGCAATCGCCAGCGATTTAGTCATCTGCACCACGCCACCTTTCGACGCCGCATAACCCGGCACTAAACTACCACCAAAAAACGACAGCATCGAAGCCGTATTAACAATAGTGCCCCGGCTAGCCGCCAGCTTCTTCCTGGCAATAGAACAGGTGCGCATCGAGCCATTCAGATTAATATCTACCACATCAGCAAACACATCCGCCTCTAGCTCATCGCCACGACGGATAATCCCCGCACAATTTACAAGATGGTCCAGTCTATCCATGCCATCAATAACCGCCCTGACCGTATCGGAATCACGCACATCCAGCACTAACCCAGTCACATCGGGATTCGTCGCACGAGCCGCATCCACCTCGGCCTCAGAGACTCCAGTCACCGTCACAGCAGCGCCTTCAGCCACAAAAGCCGCCGCAATCCCGGCACCAATTCCACTGGTGCCCCCAGACACTAAAACCTGCTTATCAGCAAAACAACCCACTGGCCAAAACGACATATATAACTCCCCGTATTTATGGATTAACGAATAAACGTGATCCACGTAATCCGCACCTAATCCCACCGCCTCCTAATGGCGACGACAATTTTCTATCTTGGTAAACACATCCTCATAGCCCAGCCCTTTACCATCATCTGGAACCCTGCCGGGCACCACAATTTCACTGAGCGCGTCGGCAGGGAAGGGCAGATGATAGGGCATTCCTAGGTTTATCTTCGTCCTCTAACGGCATGACATTCTCTGATAATCTAACTTATTCAGTCATAAAAGGCTGTGGCAATAGCCGCCCTGTCGTATCAAAACACATCGTCTGCGCTACACCATTTACCGACAAACTGGACTAATTTAAGCTGAAGCCGCACAACTGAGCATGAAGCCGTTCTGAACGTTATTTGTTCAAAGCATCCCTAAGATGTGTTTCTTCCTGAATCAAAGAAAGCCGATGGCGCTCCCCCCGAAACGCCGGGAGTAGGCATTGTTAAGCGCCGCTTTTTCTTTTTCAGGAATACTAAACTGATAGAATTTTCTATAGATCATTAGAAGCGCTTGACTGGTTTCTTCGGTTCCCCATTTCTCTATCCATCTACAAGCAAGTCTCAGCCAACATGCTTGACTGGCATCATCAAGCCCCCACACTTGGCGAGCGACTCGGTTGAGTATGAAATCATCATTTTCTTCTGAATCTCTGGCATCCAATTCGGTTAATGCCGATTGAGCCAACGCAATCCACAACGGATCATCTAGCCATGTCTTTTCCAGGAGTTTCGTGTTTTCCAATAATCTTGCCAGAACCATGGCTCTTTCTGGATGACTATGATGTCTGTCCAGCCATCGGCAGGCAAAAGCGGCGATTTCATTTTGTGGTATTTTGTTCCCGTACCTTGGGACAAGTCGTAATAGCGTACTTAGTATGTGAGACTCATTACCGGTCCCTTCTATATCTTTAGCTAACTGTAACGCTCGACAACATAGCCTATATCGATCATCTTCACTAAGAATGTCGTTCATCAACAGTTTCTTCAAAACGAAGTCGGCGTCAAGGGCGTTGCTAAACTGTTCAAGCCAAGCCAAGGCTAGCTTACATAGTTCAGCTTCATCGCTGTCTAAACGATCCCGTGGCCAGCCAAGGAGAGGGGGAAGGACAAACCCAGCCTCCTCTTTTAATGGATACTTCTGTAACCAAGCCATTGCCAGTTCACGTAGTTGGGTTTCGTCGTTGTCTAACCGATCCTGTGACCAGCCAAGAAGAGGGGCAAGGACAAATTGAATTTCCTCTTCCAGTGGATATTTTTGTAACCACGCCATTGAAAGCCTACGTAACTCAGCCTCATCGCTGTCTAACCGATCCTGTGACCAGCCAAGGAGGGGGGCAAGGACAAATCCAGTTTCCTCTTCCAGTGGGTATTCTTGTAACCAGTCCATTGCCAGTTTACGTAGTTCAGCTTCATCTCCGTCTAACCGATCCTGTGACCAGCTAAGGAGGGAGTGAAGTACAAACTGAGCTTTCTCTTCCAGTGTGCGCTTTTGTAACCAAACTATTGCCAGCTTACGTAATTCAGCTTCATCGCTGTTTAATCGACCCTGTGGCCAGCTAAGGAGGGGGCAAGGACAAATTGAATTACCTCTTCCAGTGGATATTTTTGTAACCACGCCATTGAAAGCTTACGTAACTCAGCCTCATCGCTGTCTACCCGATTCTGTGACCAGCCAAGGAGGGGGGCAAGGACAAATCCAGTTTCCTCTTCCAGTGGATATTTTTGTAACCACGCCATTGAAAGCTTACGTAACTCAGCCTCATCGCTGTCTAACCGACCCTGTGACCAGCCAAGGAGGGGGGCAAGTACAAATCCAGTTTCCTCTTCCAGTGGGTAGTCTTGTAACCAGTCCATTGCCAGTTTACGTAGTTCAGCTTCATCTCCGTCTAACCGGTCCTGTGACCAGCCAAGGAGTGGGTAAAGGACAAACCGAGTTTCCTCCTTCAGTGGATACTTTTGTGACCAAGCCATTGCCAGTTTACGTAGTTCAGCTTCATCGCTGTCTAACCGACCCTGTGACCAGCCAAGGAGTGGGTAAAGGACAAACTGAGTTTCCTCTTCCAGTGGATGTTTTTGTAACCACTCCATCGCCAGTTTACGCAATTCGTTTTCTCGATCACCCAGTTCAGCTTGAGACCAGCCTAATAGTGGTCCCAAGACAAATCCCGCATCTAATGTCACAAGATTTTTATTGAGCCAACCAAAGGAAGCATCACGTAGTCGATAGGCCTCTTGCTCTGGCAATTGCTTTAGTCCCTGAAACAACAAATGTCGAGCTGCTGGATGGTCAGCGTATTTTGTTAGCCAGGGAGTAATGAGCTGGGGCCATACTTCTAGCGCGGTATTGCTGAGCGGTGGGCAATTGAATACGGCACCTAAAGCGTATGCTGAGACATCGGGATCGGCTGCGATTAGGTTCTTAGATAAAGAGCGTGCTTCTTGGGTTAGCCATTGGGAGGCTCTAGCGAGAATAGGTTGACTCGCTCCTTCTCCTAAACCAGCCAATCGACTCAAACAGGTGGCATATCGCCCCAATGGGCGACCATGGCTGGCACTGGCAAACAGCGTCGGCAACGTATCCGGGTATTGCGTCAAGGTGCTTTGAAGAATTTCATCCGTCACAGCATCGTGTGGGGTGCGTAAATCATGCGCTTCCTCTTCCAGCCAACCTCCTCGCTGTAAGGTATTAATGATTTGTGTCGGCGAAATCTGAGAAGAACTGGTCAGAGAGTTTAGTGTTGTCGCGACGACTGCGATCAGTTCATCTCTCGATATTGGGCAAGCAATAAGGGCCGCCGTTGTGGCGCAAAGAGCGGGAGAGAGTGACGGCAGCTCCCAAGGCGAGACTGGCGCATTAGGCAATAGCTTATCTTCATGCAAGCGTTTGGATATCCAGCCACATAGGTCGCCGGGGCGTGGCAAGTCATCATGTCCCAGATGACCTTCAATTACTTGATGTTCAAGTTCCCGTGCAATGAGCATGGCGATAATGGGGCGGGGACCACAAAGCGTTCGAACTTTGGTCTCCCCTAAAACTTGTATCGCGCGAGGACAAATGACGGCTTCAATTTGCCGATTGATTCGTTGACGTTGTTCCGCAGAGGGTTTCATTTCCACGATGGAAAAGAGCTTCTGTTCCACGAGTTGGGACAAAATTTGACTCGCGGCCAGAGGTCGGGCGTTCGCGATAAGCGTTAGGCGCAAACCACGTCTTTTTGCTTCCGGTAGCAAAGTATGAGTCCAATAACGTGCATCGAAATCACGGAATTGGTCAATGTAATCGGCTGTTACTAATGTGTTTCCAGAGTAACGCAGTAGCTCTTCAGTGAGGGCTCGTAAGTTGACGACTTCTTCCGTTGGGCGTAGGTGAAGAACACGATACCCATTTTGGTGTGCTTGTTCTGCTATCTCAAACACTAAGCGAGTTTTCCCAACACCTCCATCACCAACAACTACCAAGTTTTCGCCGTCTGAGAGGCGCTTCAAAACCTTGTCGGGATGAAACAATTCTTGACTCTCTGGCTCAATAAAAGGAAGTTTTTCGTTCAGCAAATAAGCGTGGAAGCTCGTTCCTGACTGAATCAGACGCTCTAGGTAAGTCCCGTGATCTTCGAGGTCATTAAAGCCAATACCCAACCAGTCGTCGGTGAGCCTCCCCTGGGTTCTAAACCAGTGAGTTAGGTCATTCCAGTCCCAGACTCGTATCTGCTCATGCCGAAAACGGGGGCGTTGGCCTTCCGGAAGTTTGGAAAAAAAACGGCGAATTTTTTCCTGCAATTCCTCCCTTTCATTCGCACTGGAAAAGCGAGCACTGATGCAATAAATATAGCCTTGGGCGTTTTTCCATGGCTGATAGGCACCTTGCCATCCCGCTTCCGCTTGCTCTTCTAGCTTATTTCGTACCTTTGTCCAGCCTTGGGTGATGTTTTGTCGCAGGTTTTGTGATGTGGCGTCATGGTGCTTACATTCAACGATTAAGGGAAAATTGACATCAGCAAACTGCCCAATTGCCTCAGCATTATCATCAACCCAGGCGTCAATGCTGCCATCCCTACCGAGAGTGGGGGCGACAAAAGCATGGTCAAAAAATTGGCTTTTAAGCGCATCCCCAACTAATTGCTGGAACATGTCTTCGGCTTTTTGATACTGAGAAACCCGAAAGCCTGTCCATTGCTCTGGGTTAAACTCATTACCAAAATTATGAAGATTGCTCATTTTGCTTTCATATAACGATCGACTGCTCTGTGTCTAACAAGCCAAGTGGCTGACCAACTAAGGGCGTCTCCCATTTGACAATGGCCATTTGAGGGGAGTTCGGATGAACCCATTTTATGCCACGGCTAATCTATAACAGCCGACCTACACCACGGCTTACTCGGCGACATTCACACGAATCTGTTCTTCTCAACCGAGCGGAGTTGTTACTTTTTCATTGCTCTATTTCAAGAAACCCCAATAAGCTTCCTATAAATCAATAGCCTAGATAGAGAAGGGTAAACGCGATGCAAAATGTAGTGTGGTTTACGCGAAACTGGGGAGTCAGGTCCACTATCCGCCATTGCAGGGCCATACCGGATAATGGACTGACTTATTTTTGATTCTTATTTTAGACGTTTATATTTTATCCGCTTTGGCTTGATGCTGTCTCCATTGCGGCGTTTGTAGTCTTCTTCATAGTCACTGTAATTTCCTTCGAACCAAACGACTTCAGATTCACCTTCAAAGGCCAGAATATGGGTGGCGATACGGTCGAGAAACCATCGATCATGGGAGATAACCACGGCGCAACCGGGGAAATCGAGAATCGCTTCTTCCAATGCCCGGAGGGTTTCAACGTCGAGGTCGTTCGTGGGTTCATCGAGCATTAAGAGATTTCCACCGCTGGCGAGTACCTTGGCTAAATGAACTCGATTACGTTCACCCCCAGAGAGGTTGCCGATTTGTTTTTGCTGGTCAGTGCCTTTAAAGTTGAACCTTCCCACATAACGTCTTGACTGAACTTGATGGCCATTGACCATCATCAGGTCTAGACCACCGGAAATTTCTTCAAATACCGTGTTCTTGTCTTCAAGGCTGTCTCGGGACTGATCGACATAAGCAATCTGTACGGAGTCCCCCACTCTGAATGTGCCTGAAGTCGGTTCTTCTTTGCGATTCATTAAGCGGAACAAGGTTGTTTTACCCGCGCCGTTTGGACCGATGATGCCGACGATTCCACCCTTGGGCAAGCTGAAGCTCAGGTCTTCGTATAGCACGTTGTCACCATATGCCATGGATATCTTGTTTGCTTCGATCACAAGATCACCGAGCCTTGGGCCAGGTGGAATGTAGATTTCATTGGTTTCGGCCCGTTGTTGGTATTCCACTGAACTGAGTTCTTCGAAGCGTTTCAGTCGAGATTTACTTTTTGCGTGCCTGCCTTTTTGGTTTGATCTTACCCATTCGAGCTCCTGCTTCATGCTTTTTACGCGTGCGTGTTCGGTTTTTTGCTCCAATGCCAGTCGCTGTTCTTTTTGCTCAAGCCAAGAGGAGTAGTTTCCCTGCCAAGGAATACCTTCTCCTCGGTCCAGCTCCAAAATCCACCCAGCAACGTTATCCAGAAAGTAACGATCGTGGGTAACGGCGACCACGGTTCCTTCAAATTCGTGGAGATAGCGTTCAAGCCAAGCGATTGACTCTGCATCTAAATGGTTAGTCGGTTCATCAAGAATTAGCATGTCGGGTGCAGAAAGTAGCAATCGGCATAATGCGACTCGCCGTTTTTCACCGCCGGAGAGATTGACGATTTTTGCATCCCAAGGCGGCAGCCTCAACGCATCAGCAGCGATTTCTAACTTGTGATCGATATTGTGAGCGTCTGAAGCTTGGATGATGGACTCCAGCTTCGCTTGCTCCGTCGCAAGGGCGTCGAAGTCAGCATCTGGCTCCCCATAGGCCGCATAAACCGCATCAAGCTTTTCCTGGGCTTCTTTGATGGCAGATAAGCCATCTTCGACGTTACCTCGGACATCTTTGCTTTCATCAAGCTCTGGTTCCTGGGCAAGATAACCAATTTGAATCCCGGTTTGGGGCCTAGCCTCGCCGATAATGTCTGTGTCAATTCCAGCCATGATACGAAGTAGGGTGGATTTGCCCGAGCCGTTATAACCGAGCACACCAATCTTTGCGCCGGGGAAGAAGTTGAGATAAATGTCTTTGAGAATCTGTTTGTTAGGTGGAACAACTTTGCCCACCCCATTCATTGTGAAAACGTATTGTGCCATTTCGTGGTATTAAGAGATTGTTGTTGCTAATACAAAGTAGTCAGTGAGCGCCACAGACCGGCGGATGTACTGATGCGGTTGTCAGGGTTTTATTCTGATGACCGCAGATTAAGAGTTGCATTCATATTTTGGGCGTTGTTGGAACCGATATCACTGGAAGGTCATGATTTGTTATCGAGGCTGTTTAAGTATATCAAGGGCCGCCTGATGAAGCGATTTGTTCCCGCAGGCAAGCACCTTATCTTTGGATGCTAACGTTAAAGGCTTGCCCTCCCAGTCAGTAATGATTCCACCAGCGCCCTCTACAACTGTGGACAGCGCCATGTAGTCGTAAGGCTTAAGGTCTGCTTCGCAAACGATATCGGTGAGACCGGAAGAAAGTAAACCATACACATAACAGTCACCACCAAAAACCCGAAATTGGCATTGTTTTGAGAGTCGGTCGTATTGAGCGAAAGTGCTCTCATTAAACATATCCAACGTCGTCGCATAAATCGACGCCTTATCCAGTGTGGGTGTGGATCGAGTACGGCATATTTTCCCATTATGAGTCGTGGGTTTACCCGTAACACCAATCCATCGCTCATCCAGCATCCCATGGTCGATGACGCCTAGGACGGGGATACCGTCCCTTAGCAGCGAAATAAGTGTTCCAAATGTGGGGCTGCCAGTAGCAAACGACTTTGTGCCGTCAATGGGATCGATAATCCACTGCCATTGCTCGTCATTCATCTCGCTACCGGTTTCTTCACCAATAAAACTGTGGTTTGGGTGGTTATTAAGAATAATCGACTTTATGACATTCTCTGTTTCTTCGTCGGCAATAGTAACCGGTGACTTGTCCTGTTTACTTGTGATCTCTATGCTTGCACGAAACCAGTGCTGGGTGACTTTTCGAGCTTGATCAGCGCATTGAATCGCTGTTTGTAGATAGGCGTCGGAAATAGGGTGCATGAAAAATGATAGAGAAAATAAATGGGTGGCTGATCAGGGGTATTGTATCTGATGAAGATTCCACGCAGGGAAATCTCTGAATCAGTCTCAAGCAGTATATTTTCCACATCAAAGCAGCTGATAACTGATCAAGTTTTGTGGCGATCAGCGACCTAGGTTGGTTTTGTCAGGCTTGAGGGCAGAATGCACTCGTCCTTGAGCCTAAGGTGCGCAGGTTGGGCGCTTAAACTCGCCTGAGGAGACCTCATTAGCTTCACGTCCTCATGAATTTTCTCAAGTGATGCGCGTAGGCCTCTAACTGAAAGCCGGTATCATGGGTGTGTATTGGGAATTCCCATTTCTAGGATATCTTTATGTTTTGTGATATTTCGTGTCGCTTTTTGGCAATTGTATGGGAGATAAATATCCTCTAATAGCGCGAAGTTTACGACTGTTTTCACTGAGTGTATTGGGGTAAAATGCGCCCCAATTTTCGCTTTTCGATTTAGCACCTGGAGGAACTCCACCAAATGAAAATACTGGTACCAGTAAAGCGCGTCATCGACGCAAACATCAGAGTCAGAGTGAAATCTGATCACACTGGTGTTGAGATGAACAATGTCAAAATGGCGATGAATCCATTTTGTGAAATTGCGGTTGAGGAAGCATTGAGAATCAAGGAAGCAGGTAATGCTGATGAAGTGATTCTGGTGAGTGTGGGTCCAACGAAATGTCAGGAAACCATTCGTACTGGCCTTGCTATGGGCGCTGATCGCGCTGTCCATGTTGAGACCGACGATACGCTTGAGCCTTTGGCCGTTGCCAAAATGCTCAAAGCGATTGCTAAGAAGGAAGAAACTGATTTAGTGATTCTCGGTAAACAGTCGATTGATGATGACAACAATCAAACGGGCCAGATCCTTGCTGCGATTATGGGACGCCCTTTAGGCAGCTATATTTCTGAAATCGAAAAAAACGACGCCGGCTTCATGATTACCCGTGAAATCGATGCCGGCCTTGAAAAATTACAGATTACCAGTCCAGCGGTGGTCACAACAGACCTTCGACTGAACGAACCTCGTTATGCCTCTCTGCCAAATATCATGAAAGCAAAGAAGAAACCTATTGAAAAGCTGACCCCGGCGGACCTAGGCGTATCGACTGAACAGCGAGTCCAAACCATCGAAGTGAATGATCCCCCTGAGCGGGATGCGGGAGTGATGGTTTCAAGTGCAGCCGAGTTGGTTGAAAAATTAAGAAACGAAGCAAAAGTTATTTAGAGGGTCATTCGATGAGTATTTTAGTTATTGCAGAACACGATAATTCGCAATTGTCACCCGCTACCCTGAACACAGTAACTGCTGCTAGCAAAGTGGGCGGGGATGTACATGTGTTGGTTGCTGGAGAAGGTTGTGGCGACGTGACCGCTGCCGCTGCAAAAATCGCCGGGGTAAGTTCGGTACTTTCCTGTGACTCAATTAGTTACACAACGGGCATCACTGAAAATGTGGCTAACCTGATTAAATCCCAGTCCGCTAACTACAGCCATATCATGGCTGCGGCATCCACGGCTGGTAAGGCGTTGATTCCTTATGCGGCGGCATTGTGTGACGTTCAGCCGATTTCCGATATCAGCGATGTGATTGACGCTGATACCTTTGTGAGACCCATCTACGCGGGTAATGCATTAGCAACGGTCAAGTCTTCAGATGCATTGAAGATGTTAACCGTTCGTACAACGGCGTTTGAGATGGCTGAGGAAGACGGTGGTAATGCATCAGTGACCAACATTGACGACACGGGTGCAAGCGACTGGGTTCAGTTTGTCGAGCAATCGTTAAGTAAGAGCGAACGCCCTGAACTGACATCAGCAAGAATCGTTGTTTCTGGTGGCCGGGGCATGCAAAATGGCGAAAACTTTGCCATGCTCGAAAAACTGGCTGATCAATTTGGTGGCGCTGTTGGTGCATCTAGAGCGGCTGTTGATGCGGGCTTTGTTCCTAATGACTATCAGGTTGGCCAGACTGGTAAAGTGGTCGCGCCTGATATGTACATGGCGGTGGGTATTTCGGGTGCGATTCAGCACTTAGCGGGTATGAAAGATTCGAAAGTCATTGTTGCTATCAATAATGATGAAGAAGCACCAATTTTTCAGGTTGCTGATTATTCTTGGAATGAAGATTTATTCGTTGCTGTCCCAGCCCTTCAGGGAGAGCTCGAAAAGTAAAAGCCGGTATCGGCCCACCTCTGTGTACATGCAGAGGTGGGCCTTTTTTGTTGTGGGCCTATTTTATGTCTATTTCATTGGCCACACAGCGTGGTGATGGTTGTTCCAGTATGCCGTAGCTGGTAGTGGTGTGAGCATAAGCCGCAACTGTACTGAAAACTCCAGCGTTAGATTGATATTCCTGCCGTTTTTACTTCCAAATATTCGAGGAGCCCTTCTTCGCCGCCCTCTCTACCATAACCGCTGGTTTTCATCCCGCCAAAGGGAACCCCGGCTGCTGTGGGGTTGATATCGTTGATGCCGATAATGCCAAACTTCAGTTGCTCTATCATCTTGTAGGCGTTTGAAAGATTTTGCGTATAGACATAAGCAGCTAACCCATAGTCAGTGTCATTGGCAAGTTCGATAAGGTCGTCTTCGTCGTCATAGGTAATGATTGCTGATGGGTCCAATTTCTTATTCTTAGGCTGTTTTTCTAGGCCGAAACGGTGTGCCAGTTGCCATCTGTACCGAGATGCTCTTCACCATTTTTTCGATAAAAGGTCGATTCGTCAGCATCAATCATAACCTGTAGCATTTTGGGCATTCCCATTCCCTCGCTATTAACAAGGTCGATCAGGGTCTTCGCTCCCAATTCATCGATTAGCTCAAACGGTCCTTTTTTCCATCCAAACCCCCACCTCATCGCACGATCAACATTCACGATATCAATGGAGATATCCGGAACGAGATCAGCGGTATAGCAAAGTGTGGTCGCCATAATGTCCTGCATAAAACGACCGTTTGGTTCGTCGTTTGAAAAAAGGGCGTTGATGCTTTGCTCAGAATCACTCAAGGTATGAGGCTTGGCGTCCCTCCAGTGATGATGAGTGATATCAAATACCTCCATGGTTTTACTGCCATCGTCATGACGAGTCAGCTTGTAGAAGCCGCCGCCGGTTTTTCTACCCAATTGGCCTTGATCATGTAGTTTTTGAACGTTATCAGTGAGTGCGGTAAATTTTCGGCCGTAGTCATCTGCGGGTAGGTTGATATCAAGGTTTTTCCCCACGTTGTACATCACGTCTAGGCCAATAAGATCGATCAACCCGTATAAACCCGTTGCAGGGAATCCCACTGGAGTGGACATTAATGCATCCACTGTTTCAATGGTTAGTCCATCATTCTTCATGGCTTTCTCAGCGAGATTCATACCCGTTAGCATCCAGAAGCAGCCAATACGGTTGCCAATGAAGTTAACGGTGTCTTTGGCATAGACAACGCCCTTTTTTAATGTTGTTCCGAGAAAGTGCCCTAGGGTTTCGATAACCTCTGGACGGGTATTCTCCCCGGGAACTAATTCCACGAGTTTCATGATATGAACGGGGTTAAAGAAATGAGTGACGGCGATATCCTGTTGCATGCGCTCTGGCATTCCCTGATAAATATCCTTTAACGGAATCCCTGATGTATTCGTGGTGAGAATGGAACCATCTTTTCTGATGGGCTCTATTTTTCCAAACATGGAACGTTTGATATCAACATTCTCAATGATCGCTTCACAGATCCAGTCTGCGTCAGCGATCGCGGCTAGATCATTTTCAAAAGATCCAGTTTTAATATTAGCAAGCAGCGCTTCATCTTTAACAATGGGGGAGCGTCCAGCCGTCAGATTTTGTTTGGCTTTGTCACAGGCTGCCTGGTCCATATCAAGTAATAGCACTTCGCACCCTGCATTGGCGCAAACACCTGCGATTCCGGTGCCCATGGTGCCGGAACCGAGTACAGCCACTGTTCTGATTTCTTTCATAATTGGAATAAAATGATTAAAAGTTTTTCGATTTGTTGCTATGAAGATAGGCAGCTCATCTGTCTGAACTGCTTAATCTAAAACGGAATTTGAGAAAACCTATACTTTTCCTTGTTTAACCCAATCCCGTAGTTTGAATTTTTGAATCTTGCCCGTCGATGTTTTTGGCAATTCCATGATGACAACCTGTTTTGGGCGTTTAAATCCAGCCATGCTCTCTTTACAAAAAGCAATGATTTCTTCTTCGCTGGATGTTTCTCCTGCTTTTAATTCGACGAAAGCGCAGGGGGTCTCTCCCCATTTTTCGTCTGGTTTGGCGACCACTGCGGCGGCTGATACTTTGGGAAACTTGTACAACACCGACTCAACTTCGATAGAGGAAATATTTTCTCCGCCTGAAATAATAATATCTTTTAAACGATCCTTGATCTCAATGTATCCGTCACCATGGATCACGGCCAGATCACCACTGTGGAACCAGCCGTTCTTGAAGCCCTCTTCCGTGGCTTGGGGACTTTTGTAATAACCCTTCATGATCGTGTTTCCTTTGAAGACTATTTCCCCGATGGTTTCACCGTCTCTGGAGACTGGCTTACCATCATCAAGACTGATTACATCCACGGATTCCATCATCTGTAACCTTACGCCTTGGCGAGCTTTGATTTCTGCTTGTTCTTCAATAGTGAGTGCCGACCATTCGGTTTTCCAGTCACAGTACACAACGTGTCCATAGGTTTCTGTCAGCCCGTAGACATGGATAACATTAAACCCAAGTTCCTCGGTTTTTTCCAGCACCTTGCTCGGGGGAGGTGCTCCAGCGGTCATGACCTGGACGGTGTGGTCGGGTTTGTATTGCATTTCAACCGGTGCATTGGCAAGCATCGACAGGATGATCGGAGCAGCGCCGAAATGGGTGATTTGATGGGCTTTGATGGCATCAAAAATAACTTCGGCGCTGATGACACGATTGCAGATCAACGTTCCAGCCATGACGGCCATGGTCCAAACATGCCCCCATCCATTACAGTGGAACATGGGTACGGTGTAAAGATAGCGGGGGTGTTTAGTGATTTGCCATGCTGCGATAGTGCCCATGGTCATGAGATAGGAGCCACGATGGTGGTAGACAACTCCTTTGGGCTGACCGCTGGTGCCAGAGGTGTAGTTGAGTGCGATGGCGTCCCATTCTGAGTCCGGAGGGCCCCAGACTGAATTCTCATCTCCTGTTTCGAGCAGCGCTTCATAATTCATCACCCCTAATGTCTCCCCATTACCCGCCGGCGCCTCTGATTGCTCATCGACAATATCAATGACGATGGGTGGATTCGAGAGTTGGCTAAGCGCTGCTTTCGCAGCGGCAGAGAAGTGTGTATCAGTGATTAGTACTTTTGCATCGCTGTGTTCAAGAATATAGGCGATTGTTTCAGCTTCCAAACGAGTGTTGATGGAGTTAATAACGCCACCACACATCGGAATCCCATAATGTCCTTCAACCAGCTCTGGGGTATTAGCCGCTAGTAAGGAAACAGTCGTGCCTCTGCCAACCCCGAGTTTGGATAGCGCCGAGGCCAGCCGATTACATCTTTTCGACACTTGTTGCCAATTGTATTGTCGGTTGCCATACACCACGCCTGGGTGATCAGCATAGGTTTCGCTTGCTCTGGACAAAAATGAAACGGGACTCAACTCTACGTAATTCAGTCCACTAATTGCGCTCAACGCGTCGTAATTTTCTTTCATGCTCTTGGGTGTATTAACTGCTTGAAATGGAGCTACGGATAAACAAGTAGGTTATCACAACTTGCCCTTTTTCGGGTAGTGTACCCTGAGGTCTGTAATTTATTTCTTTAGCGATGTTCGTTTGGCTTAGGCGAAGTGAGCGTAGCGAACGAAGCCAAAGCCGGTTTTTCTGGATTAGGTGTTGAATGTTGAGCCATC
>WLWI01003012.1_pt1 | contig 14491 bp, 16 predicted proteins | sample 6701501 | NCBI WGS metagenome assembly WLWI01 (sample SAMN12718690, study PRJNA515312) | sponge metagenome | isolation source: marine sponge | host: Mycale hentscheli | place: New Zealand: South Island, Marlborough, Capsize Point | collected 2014-11-01
GGGAAGAGCTGGCAGGGGCTGGGGATTAGATGTCTCTGAGGGGGAAGAGCTGGCAGGGGCTGGGGATTAGATGTCTCTGAGGGGGAAGAGCTGGCAGGGGCTGGGGATTAGATGTCTCTGAGGGGGAGGAGCTGGCAGGGGCTGGGGATTAGATGTCTCTGAGGGGGAAGAGCTGGCAGGGGCTGGGGATTAGATGTCTCTGAGACAATGCAGCAGTCATGGTGGTGATCCTCAAAGTCAGTAAAAATGAGCATTCATAAACCTCCTCAAGAGAGCATTGTTATTTTTTCTAGCTAAATATTTGTTAAGTGGGAGCAGTTGTATTCCAGGAGTGTAGATGGTACAGAGTTAACTTGGAACTATTCCACCATCACTGCAGGTCTGCAGTTGCAGGCCAACAGACAGTGATCCCACAAGGACCAGCTCCGATCCATCAAAGGCTTGACTGGACTTCAAGGAGCTGGATTAAATTACTTCCCTGTATGTATTCTTAAAGAGGCTTAGCAGAATCAACGCTATGGTCCAACCAGTTCACAAAGTAAATTACTGACATTCTGCAGAGTTAGGGTGTGGAGGAAGGGGGATAAACCCCTCTCTACCTCAAGTCTTCCTGCTGGCTCAGTAGATAGCCCTACATTTCTCTGCTAGAACACACACAGTAGCTACAGTGGCCCCTTCCAGGTGCCAGCGTGGGTAAGTAAGCAGAGTTATGCAGTACAGGATACAGACGTGTATTAAGTAACAGACCAATTGGAATGCTGTTCTATTAGAACTGGAACTGGAATGCTGTTCTATTAGAACTGGAATTGGAATGCTGTTCTATTAGAAATTGCTTTACTTGGTTACCTGTCAGCACGATCCTAAATTATTACTAAAGTTATCAGCTGTTTTATTCAGTGATTGATTTATGACTATCATAAATAAGAGTTGTCACATTTGTTATATAGACACAGGGATCACCAGTTATCTTTAGTAAAAATAGTTATATTGTACACTAACCTGTGTGTGGTGTAGAAATTCAGAGAGAATAAAAATTATAATTCCCACCCCCCTTGTACGTATTCCTGATGTTTGTAGCTTAGTGTATCAACCAGAGTAGTATACTGATCTAGTGGTACAGTATACCGATCTAGTGGTGTAGTATACTGAGCCTGACTGACCTGTGGATTAATATACTGACTGTGGTGTGTACTAACCTGTAATAACCTCACAAGTGGTGACTATCTCTTCTTGTCCTGACATAAAGATAAGAATGTCTCCAATGGCAGGTTGGAGGTGAATCTGGATAGCTTGTTTCACGGAACTTTCCACATAATCTTCACAGTTATTACGAGAATACAACACGTCCACTGGAAATGTGCGTCCAGGAATCTTGAACACCGGAACATTGCCAAAGAAACTAGAAAACTTATTGGCATCCATAGTTGCAGAGGTTACAATCAGCTTCAGATCATTCCTTCTTGACACAACCTTTAATGTGGAATGAACAATAGTTGTTTGAATTAATGTATTGTGACATGTACGTACCTCTCTCAAAAGACCAAAGAGAACGTCAGTGTTCAGAGATCTTTCATGAGCTTCATCCATGATGATGGCACTGTACTGATCCAAGTCAGACTCACGCAAACTCTCCCTCAACAATATACCATCTGTCATGTATTTTATCCGAGTTTTCTAAATAAATTCATAACATTAAATATATGTCACTCGGTAGTCCTTCACGTATCAACTTCTTGTGAGTTTGCTACGTATTTATGTATGTGAGTCCATGCAAGTAGTTAACTACATGTTGGTGCACTATTCATCCAGCACTTCAAACTTGCTTCTGACTATAAAATGTTTGCATCTGATTAGCCTGCATACATCCAGTTAGTGGGTCTACACCTCCAAACTGGACCCTCATGGGGTGTGGTCTAAAAAAGTGACAGTGAAATAAAATGAGTACTTCCCAGCCTACCAAATTCTAAAACCTGCAGAGCGCCTTGGAATTGTTTCTGGTACAGGGTCAATAATGCCACTTGTTGCAACTTTATGTGACATAGTGTCATGCAGTTTTCCTACTGCTTTAGCACTGAGGAACTGAAAGCTAGACAAAAAAAGTTATATTTTGAGGGGGAAAGGTTACACATGCTTTTAATGGAGTATGTACCTGCATACTTACATATAAATAACCTATTCTTAATAATACACTACTAATACTATTTCACTCACTTGCTCACTGAATTATACCTGTCTTCACTCATGTAAGAAATTGATTGCACAAACCAAACAATTAAAATCGAGAAAGAACAAACAAAAAGAGAAATCTGTGCTCAAGTCAATTACATTAAATATGTACGTATGCCTTTTGTAAAGAATGTACCTGATATGATAATTAAATCTAGTGTAAATTAAGACCGGTCCATGTTGAACTAAACGGTCACATGACACTACTAGTGGGACACACACACTCACAAGTGGCTTGAGGCACCCCATCATTGTATGAAGTAGTACTACATACAGTATGTACCTTAGATGTGACATCCTCAAACCGTATGGAGTAGCCCACTTCATCTCCAAGATTGACATACATTTCCTCAGAAACACGTTTGGCCACGGACATGGCGGCTACTCTACGAGGTTGAGTGCAGCCTATCATTCCAAGTTTACTGTAACCATCTTCATGAAGATACTGCAAGTCACAAACACACTACCTAAATGTCATTTTCCAGCTGTTAATCTGTGTAACCAAATCTTCTATTTGCAACATACATACTACTAACACAACTTGAAGTCTATGACCAGAGATGGCCGTCTGGAAAGGTCTTGTGAAGCCATGTACCTATGTAGTTGTGCTAGAAACATTTGTCAGCCAGGAAGTCAAGGTCAAGGTGCAGTTAAAATTGTGTTGCCATGCTCTACACAGTAGAACAGTTAGACCAGTACGATCTATTGTGTTATGGACGTCAGGTCAGTAAAGACCACTCACTATGGTGGTAAAGCTACACTCCAGCCTTCAGATAACAAGTTTCAGACACAGTTGATTGCCAGACTTTCATCCTAGATGCATACAGATTGTGTACCATCATGTTTATAATCTTACCTAGCCATCTAGTGTCATGCTAGCATCCTTGTAGTATGTACTCATCCATGAAATACCATACCATGCTTTATATTTCAAGTTGGCCTGAGACATGCTAGTCCACCGAGATTTACAGGAGTGGTGGCTTCAGCAGAACAGCCGAGCAAGCTAGGCTAGCTAACATTTATGTGCTAAACAATAAGACAGGATTAGTTGAGCAAATTCAGATTCTCAATATAAAATACTAAAAGTAATAAGCTATGAAAAAGAGAGTTAGCCCCCAAAAGTGTGTTGTATTACAACAAGAAAGTCAAGAATTCTATAGCTTCTCACCTTGAAGCACACATGTAGCAAATCAAGTGCATTTGGTTGTTGTTGTTGTTGTTTTTATGTTGATAGTTACATGTAAGTGTGGGTATACACATACATACATTGGTAACCGGCCTAGCTTGTCACTCAATAGCAGTCCAGCATCATTAGTTCCAATTTACTGTACCTGTGTGAGTTGTGTTGTTTTTCCTGAGCCCGTTTCCCCCACTACAATGATGACATTATTGTCTCTGATAATAGAAAGCAGCTGTGTACGTGTGGCATAGATGGGCAGGAATTCACGTTGCTGCTTCATGCTCTTAGTCTTGGCAAATGTACTAACAGCTTCACTGCCTTCTTTAATGTGGCTGGAGAACTGCTGCTCTGAACGATAGTTAGAGGACCCATCCTCTGTTACTTTGTTGTCCTAATACAACACATATGGAAAAAGAGTATGCCTACGTAAGAAATTCTATTGGCACATCACACACACACAACCTAAGCACACACTCACACTTTTGTGCAAGCATACAACACATTCTCTTATGTACACATACACACACACACACACACACACTAAATACATACATAATACATAAGTATTGTATGCACACTAAATATTTTGAACCTTTTCCTCCTTAGCTTTGATTCCCAGAATGTTGCCTAGTTTGGTACCAGCCAAATCCATGCTCTTCTGCTGAGCTTTCTTTCTCTCTTTCTCATCTCGATGTCGTCGTACCAACAAGCTCCCCTTCTTGGATAGAATAGCCAAGTCTGATGTTGGATCCTTTAAAAAATGAAATAAAGAAATCAAAAATAAAATACAAATCATTGGCTTGTGAAAAGCTTATGCTCATATCTCGCTTCCAATATTGTATGCGAACTTGCACCATACACTCAGGCAGAGAGATAGTATGGCCAGATGTTTCACTTTCAGGTTATATTTTCATTGCCTCTGGCTCTTGGCTCGGTAAAAATAAATTAGCCTGCTCTTGAAATATTTGTCCATATCACACTCTGACTCCCTGTAATAAGTACTATATAATTATAATAAGTACTTCTAAAAATGGTAGTTCACGATGGCTTGTGCAGCGCCTAACTGATTTAGAACGTAGTGACTGCTCCTAACAATGCAATCGGAGGGACACTAAGTTAATAGTGTCCCTCTCTGAAGAACCCAAGCAGTTTAAACTTCCTCTGTCACAACTACATCAGCTATGTTCTATCTTGGAGAACCACACACTAAACAAAAGCCACACCCATAATGCATGCCCATTCATTTTCACCAGTGATAAAATATTCACTAATTCCTTTCCTGCTTCATACATTATAAGATGATATACAGACAATCTTCATTTAATAAAACATTCCATTACATAGAAACTATAGTTCCCATACTACAATGCCTACTTTCACGGGAATCACTGGTTCCGGTTGCTTTGTGAAGACTATTCGTCCATCTAGAAAAGGAGGCACTATATTATGGACCAATAGATGAACTTTGGACCCAGCTTCCTCCTCAAAATCTTCATCCACGTCTAACTTGCGTACAATCCCACTAGTTAACAAACGGTTCTCCTCCCACATTTGATTGTCCTATAAGAACAGCACATATCTCATAATCCAATGAACTGGTTACCACCAAATAAAACTACATGTTGTATGTATGTATGTGTGTATGTATGTGTGTATGTGTGTATGTATGTGTGTATGTATGTATGTGTGTATGCATGTATGTGTGTGTGTATGTATGCATGTGTGTAGGTATGTATGTATGTGTATATGTATGTGTATATGTATGTATGTGTGTATGTATGTGTGTATGTATGTATGTATATATGTGTGTATGTATGTGTGTATGTATGTATGCATGCGTGTATGTATGCATGTGTGTAGGTATGTGTGTAGGTATGTATGTATATATGTATATATGTGTGTATGTATGTGTGTAGGTATGTATGTATGTATGTATGTATGTATGTATGTATGGTACCTTGTTAATCTGACGTTGCTGAGCTGACATTCTCTTGACTGACTGCTTAGCTAATTGTTCTTCCTTCTTTTTGGTATACTCCTCAGCCACATCAGCGAAAGGATTATTAGTCTCATCATAGCCACCATCAAAGTCATACCAGGCTCTATCTAATCTCTAATAGGTCACACAAACACACATACATATAAACACATTAACCATTTTATATACATACATACTTTGTTATGAAGATTTGCATATAATGTAATAGCACAAGTACTGACAGGGAATTCACACCAGCCAGCAAGTTCACTCAAGATAGTTTACCCTTTTAGCATATAGATCCAAGTTCGTAAACAAATGGTAGATACTACATATGTATATATGTATGCTGTACACTGTATATGTGCATGGTACATACTACAATGACACATAACAGTAGAAGTTCAACTATTCCATCAAATCGGAGTTGATCAGTCGTATTGCGTTGATAATGTCACTCTCTATTACTATTTAACACGACCGGGTAGTGGCGGACTTCTCAGTATTATTTAACAAACAGCTGCATTGTCCACCACTGGAATACTATTATCACTCACTTTCTGCTGCTCCTCCCACTCCATTCTATCAGTATTCCCCGAGATATCTTCTTCGGCTTCATTCTCTCCCTTCTCTTCTCCCTGGTTAGCTGGAGTGACTCCAAGACTCTTGCGATCCTTGGCCCATGCATTAAATTTATGTGAGGGCGTGGGAAGAGGTGTGTCCTTAGAATATCTATGTCAATTAAAGTAATTAGTTGCTAGCTCACATCAGTAATGTAAGAAACTAACTTTGTGCCCAGTCCACTGTCTCTGCTTGGAGCAGGAGAAGCTATATCCCAATTGCTGTTACCACGTCGACCAGGTGCAGGGGTGTGGCCCCAACCAGTGTGAGATGGAGTCCCATATGCTACAATACAAAAATCAAGGAAGAATTCAGCCAGCAGTGGAACCCTAAGCTGGTAATATACATACACACAAGTCACTTTACGAGATTAATGAAATACAAATCATAGACATCCTGACCCCACATTTTATTTCAACATTTGTCAAATCAGTTGACTTAATGAGCTCTTGTTCCACATAAACCAAACTAACAACCTTGATTAAGAGGATACAATACTTTTGCACTACTTTCTCTTTTAATGCAAACACAGCCATCATGCGACTTCCATATTACACTGAGGCAGTACTATAATATCAACTAGTGGTAGCTTGAGTAGAAATGGCGAGGTAGCCAGCCTAGCTAGTAGTAATTTAAACAACTACACTTAAATCTGATAACTTCTACTGTTACATGATATCTGTATGCAAAACTACATTATACTAAAAAGGACTACGTTTATTTAATTTACTAAGTTACTGTTTCTTTTTGTCGTGAAGTCTACACCACTGTGTTCAGTAGTTTCATTTATACAAGTATTTATATAGCCGCAGTTGACAATTAATTTTATCCGACTATCACAAAACACTTTCATATCTCAACCTTTACGAGTATTGGTTAGTTCTGAAGTAACCAAATGTACTACGTGAAGTGCCAGAAGCTCCAGTGTTTCTATATTCTGGTAAATGGTCTTCAGTGACATGGTAACTACTCGTAGTACATAGCTTGTTACTTAAAACAAGCTTTTCTACTATTACCAAACAGTCTAAAGCTAAAGTAAGACTTGCTTAGTTCTATAGTACCAAAAAAGCTTAGGCCTAGCCTAAAAAGCTGTACTTTTAGGAAAAAAAGAGCACCCACGCACACTATTTAAGGGACCACATACAATTGTTCTCCCCTAATACTGTATTGCTCGCTTCGCTTGCTCACCAACTAAATTCATTACAGCTCTCACACACCCATAACCCTGTCTATAAGATATACCATAAGCTGACCTCTAACCCTGGAATAAGGAGTTTCACTGTCACCATAATTCCGGCCTGTTCTTGGGGTTTCCTTATCCCACTCAGAAGTTGTACGTGATGACTGACTCTCTACATCTCTGTGAGTCTTTCTGTGGTCTTTGATTCTTTCTCCTGTATCTCTAAGGAATGATAATAAGTTACCATGATAAAACCATCTGATGCAATGAGAATGTATAATGAAATCTTACTGATAGTTAAGCGCCAGACATTTATTAAAATATGACTTAACTCGATATAATCATATCAGTTGCTGTGTTCAAATACTTCTTGAACTACCACCACACACACTTCATTCTTTGAGCTACAACTGACCTAGGGACTCTATCTCGTGGTCTATCATAGCGACCAGACCTACTGGTGGTTGCATACACACCATGACCCTTCTGCTCTTTTCCAGCAAGTCTGGAGTGGATACGCTGCAAAGCTTCTGCACTAACTCCTCCAGTATGACTAGGAGTCTCCTCCTGAGTACTCCTGTACTTTCTTTCTTTTGCACCTGCATCTGTTAACTTTGAACTCTTCCCAAAACTCACTCTAATAGAAGAATCAGAGTTACGAATATCAGAGAGTTCCGCACTACCATGTATCCTAGGCTTTTTTTCAGAGAAACCCAACTCTGCTTCACGCTCTTCTTTTTTCCTCTTAGCAAGACGGTCTAACCCCAGTAACGACGTACTGGGCTTTTTGAAGACATGATCATCACTTCCTGAGATATTACCTTGCTTATTTTTCACTATTAAACCTCCGTGTTCACCACTAGAACCTTCCAACCGGTGAGTTGCAGGATTAAAAGACATTTTTAGATCAGCTAATATCAGTCACTAGATGAGCATTCCTACTTTTTAGTATAAGTACGTTCGCTGTTCCCTAATAAAGCCCACTCAGGATATGGGCGGGGCTCGTTTTGAATTTTAATTTGTAGTTGCGCAGTTTTGAAATTATATTATAATATAACCACCCCTGGGGGGCTAAAATGCCAGAAAAGCTTTACGAAGTAAGTGTATTTAATAACAGGCTTTGTCGCTGAATCCTACGGTATTGCTAGTGAGCGCTAAAGCTTTGATGAGCTTAAAAGCCTAAAAGCTTAATTGCAGGCTAGGCTAAACTTCAGTAAAGCTTGTTAGCATGCTACAGATATTATTTGCTGAGCTATACTTATTAAGCTGCATGCAAGAGTACCTTCAGTGAGATCGTCTCAGAGATAGTAGAAACAAATAATTTTTTCTATTGTGTAGGTAGAGAAAATCGTTGATCACAGAGAGGGACGTAGAGGGAGTGAATTTTTGGTGCGTTGGACTAACTACACTGCTGCATCAGACACTTGGGAACCTGCAGACAACTTGCAGGATTGTGAGGACATTATTGAGAACTACATGAAAACAATGGATGAGAAGCCCAAGGTAACTTCAGTGACACTGTATTGCAATATGTTTGTGCTATCTTGAGTGGGAGTAACTATAGGTAACCTAGGACGAGTTGTAACAAGTATATGATTACACTTCGCTGGTGAAGTATGTGTGGCTCAAGATATTCATTTTTATTAGCGTGGGAATTGTGTTACTTCTTGCACCTAGCGGAGGAAGTTGTTATTAGCACTACGTGACGATAATTATATTCACTTCATGTTGATAAACGAAGATGCAACTACGTGTGACCTTTTAGGCACAAACTTCAAATCAAACTTCAGCATCTCGCTCACTTTAAGCTTAACTGTACATTAGTAATTTTAGTGGTCTTGGATTATGTTAAAGCACTACTATTACAGAGGATTTTGAATATGCTGCTTCATTACTGTATGTATAGTTATTCTCACATTCTTGGCCAGACTTTTATAGATCAGCTGGCAGATAATTTGTGGGCTAACCATTTATTTCTGGGTTTCATTGTGGCATTTAAACTTGTATGAAAGCAGCATTGTTTGAAATAGTGATTGAGGAGGTAGAGGAAAGGAGAAGTTGTTGTACACTAAAAGTGCATCAAGTATTGTACTATATAAATTTACTATTGTAGCTGTTGTTAGTCAAGCATGAGAGGTCTTCATCTAGAAATGTGTAGTGTATCAGTTACTACACAGATTTTATGGCTTAGTTTGCTAGTGGGACTGTCTTTACAGAACAATTAGGTAATCAATATAATTAATTGAACTTAATGGCCAGTATATTACATTACTTAGATGCTCGGACTTTAATTGATGGTCCTCTTTGAGTAATCTGTATGATGAATATAATCACTATGTGGAAGATAAATGCATATGTGATTTTTACAAACTTCATATGTATTTATAGTCTCAGAGAAAGACTCGTCGATCAACACGTCTCAGTCAGGCATTTAAGCTAGATGAATCACAACAGAAGGAGGAGCCTCAGATCACTCAGTCCAGGAAGAAGAGGGAACCAGCAGTAGCCAAAACAGCAAGATCTAGTACTACCAAGACGAAGACTAAAAAGTCAAGAGGCAAAAATATAGATAGAACTTCAACCATAGAGGAAGAATCTTCAACTCGGAGATACTCAACAAGATTAACGAGATCCACATCACGACAGGTGGACATTTCAGATGATGAGGGAGACATCATGCTATCAACTTCTAAGCCTCTGACTGAAACAAAACAACTCTCAGAGTCTAAATTCAGGAAAGGTGGTCTGTTTTCAAGCACTCCATTTGCATCCGAGAAAGAACCATTAAAAAAGGCACTTGGATTTGATTCGTACAATCTGCGCCGCACAACTGTCACCACCAGAGTGACACGAGTAACAGATAAGACCAATGCTGAGGATGACACTATGGGAGGAGAGGCTGATGATAACATGATTGGAGAGGCAGAATCTGATGATGATGAAATCATTAGAGCAGCACAGAAGAAGAAGGACACGGATGCTCCAGCTGAGGCTCCACCTCCCACTGAAAGCAGTGCACAATGGATGGAGATAGGTTGGAAAGAAGTTGCTCTTGCCACAGTCATATCTGGGATAGGTGTTTTAGGCTATGTGTGCTATGTCACAGACTATTGCTCATACTGCTAGCTATTTTTATTTTTTTAACTCTATGCATTAAAGACTATTTAGTTTTTCACTCTTGCTTTTCTACCTTCGAAATTAATATTTTATTAAAGAATTTATATACTTATCCATGCGCGCGAATGCCGCGACAATATGAGGTGCGCTTTTATTTGTAAATAGCTAAAATGCAGAGTGGACGAACTAAGGAAAGAGCTAGTAGTAATAATTTATTGGCTAGAGCTTTCAAACGGCGGAGAACATGGGATGACAAGGTATCTACGTAAATTAAGTGTTGTAGGTAACATTTTTCCTTTTGGTTAGGATATTCCGCTTGTAAAAAGAATGACTTTAGATCTTGAACGTAATATTGTTACCATGACAAACTTCTGAGTAAATCAAGAAGCTGTAATGTATTGTGATGTATTTTGTAGTATGTGAGGCCAGTAGTCTGGTATAGCTAACACTTTACTTATTTTGCTGCCAAGTAGGCACGACATGATGCATCCATTTATAGTAAGCAAATGTTTCTCTGATATCTACCACTTCACCTTGCAAATTGGCAATGTGAACTACTGTATGAAATATCTGAAATGCTGTTGGAAAAGTGAACTCTACAACTTTTTCGCTTCTCTCAGGCATTTTATTGTTCTGCTCAGAAGCATTCAGAAATCTCCCGCAGTTTCTCTCAGTCCAGCACTGTGCCTCTGGAGTGCTTTTAGGTTCTTATTCTTATACTGTAGGGTCATGGATGACTTTTCAACCCCATGTTGATTAAAGTAATGAATCGTAACATGTGACCATCATCTTCTGGGTTTGCGCCAGAATATGAAACAGACCCTTTACCAATTATCAACTATTATGATTTTTCCTGTTTAAGAGGTTTACATAGTAATTAATTTCAATTCAAGACTATAGTCCCAATTTTTTCTTCAAATTCAAACGTTGGGTCATCTCTGACATGGGTTCCATGAGTGCTCCCTTCTCTTTCAGTATCTTTAGCAGTGTATTGTACACTACTAGCAAGTACCCGCCACGTATAGTGTAATTGATAAATGTTCTCGTTTCATAGTTGTTGTTGTTTTTGATAGTTGGTTTTGCTGTTGTCGTTCTTTTTGTTATCTTTTAAGCGTAATTGGTATAATTGTTTCTGTATATTATTTAACAGGAAGAGTTGTTAGATATCATTTATTGGATCCGTCAGATCATTGCCGTTGTGATAGGATTAGTGTGGGGAGCTATTCCATTCTATGGAGTAATAGGAATTTTATCGTAAGCATTAATGTGTGTGTGTGTGTGTGATTTATAATTATATTTTATAAATTCTTTTATGACCAGAGGAATCTTAGTAAACCTAGTCATAGAAGAATTTTCAAAATATGTGTATGTGTGAATGGATGAACTAGTGAGTTGCTCTCAGGTCTAATCTAGGGAGTGTCATAATGTTTGTGTGTGTGCATTAGGTATGTCACTCATTATCGCATTGATTGCACTGCGGCATATGTAAATATTATGAGGTATTCACCGTTTCACAAGACTACAAATAGATAGCTACTAAACTGTTTTTATGTCTCGCACCATGTGCATGCTATTATTTTATTGTGAATGCCATAATAGTTTCAGTAATGTGACCTGTACCAAAGTTCTAAATGGAGTAGTAAGATAACTTTGCTTCCATAGTGGCTTAACTTGTTGTTCAGTTTTGAATAATAGCATGGATTATGATCTCGTGAGGCCTACTAAGTGTTACTCGTGTTACTCATTTCAAATAGTGAGGCTAACATGCAGTGTTAGCCTAACACTGCATCTCATTATGTTCTACATGATGTAGTTTTGCATGACATGAAACATACGTGGGTAAATGCAGTATAAGCACATAATATGTGCGTGTGTGTTTTTTTTTGTTCATCTCCTTTAAACATATGCATGATAATTGACACTTGGTTTGTGTCAAAGTATGTTGAGTGTTGTATTCTAATTTTTGCAGGTTCTTTGCTCTGAATGTTGGCATAGTGTACATATATCATGCTTATTACCACAGAGTGGATGAGGAAGAGTTTGGAGGCTTGTGGGAGTTGGTAAAGGAAGGGATGATGACGTCTTTCGCTCTTTTCTTGGTAAGTCACAGTTTGTGATTGAATGGTGCTCAGAAGTTTTAGTGAACAAATCCTTGTCTGGTCTCTTCTTTAACTTTCCTAAGAAATTGAGTTCATATCCACTGAGAAGCTCACATCCAGTAATAAACTGCAACTCACACATTCTTTTGTTCATGTTTGTAGATTGTGTGGATCATGTGCTATACCCTACTCCGATTTGGCTAGTGGCATTCGTCTATCAATATTTTTAAATTTTAATTATTTTCTTCTGTTCATGCTGTCATATTTAAAGATCATGGGCCACATTGTAATCTAGATATTTGTTTTCTATTATTTTTAACCAAAAGCTATGGTCAAGACAGGGGAGGGGTATTGGTACATTCCAATATTTGCTCATGTAACACTTCATGGATGAAATACATGCAGTATAAAAACTTACAAGTGTATTTAAACAATTTAAGTTGCATATCATAGGATTAAGTCCTGGTATAATGCACACGGTTAGCTGCTATGAAGGACTCTTGCCTTGTCAAAACAGCCCAACCAATGGGACCCTGTTCACAATCTGCACAGATAAGGTACTTCATATCTCCACTGACAGTTTTGGAAAATCCAATGTTCTCATAATGGAACTTGTCTGCTATCTTCCAGCACATCTCCACAGTATCTCCAGAAAGATCACTTCCAATCTGATACTTTTCAGTCATGGAGGGTAAAAATTTCTATAAGAATTAGAATGAACACGTGTCTGTATTAGCTGTGAGGAGATAAATTGTTATCTACTGACCTCTTCTTTCTCTAAACTGCCGTAACCTGGTCTGAGAATCTTACATCTACAAAACTGGCATACGATCATTGAAGAGTTTTTGTCGGAATCCTTCAAGTCTTTAAACTCTACAAACTCTTCAGCCTTGGATTTAGATTGGCCCAAAATTAGTCCTGCTGAAAGCCCCTCCATCACGGCCTCCGGTGGCGACGCCGGCGTATCGACTGCTCCTTCACCTTGGCCATCCCCAGCTTCTGCCATAATTAATTAGGTAAAGGATCGCTGAATATGTTTTCATGGTCACCTTCTTTTACCTTAAGAGGAATCTGCTTTTTGCTTGTAATCCAAACGTAGTAATGCGTCTAACAGGTGAGTAACCTCTTTGATGTGATTATTTATGCGTTATGGAAATGAGAGCCTCCTCATTTTGTGAGAATTGCTGTGGGTATTATTAGAGATTCTACAATATTTAGTAATCTAGTCTCTAGTGATATAAGTGGACAGTTGAGGAAACTCGATGTTAGATCTGAGTGTCACATTTACTTTACTTGTAGACCAATAATAAATAAATTCAGATGATAAGGCTTGAAATACATTAGTTCATAAAGAGAGGGGCCCTTAGATCAAGATTGGTAAGGGTCCTTAGATCACTAAAGAGATTGGCAAGGGTCATTAATCTTGCATAGTGACACCCTTTACCAATTGCTACCCGGGAAATGGGGGTGCTACATGACTCACTCTACGTCAGTTGACCAGACGGTTTTGCTACGTAGTGAATGGTAAAAACTCTGGCTTTGCAAGACTCAGTGATATTATGAAGGATCAGATCACTGAGTCCGGTGATCAATACGGATAGTATAGCTCAGGGCTGGCCTTGTGGAAAAGATAATGATGTTTTGTTCCATGAGGAACAATTATGCATACGTCTTTGACTAATATTCAAGTTGTGAGCTCGCCTACTTGTCAATCCATACCCAGTATAATTCTTATAAAATTCTTTCATTAAGGTGGCTCTTTTGCCACTTCTACTATCGTGTTGTAGTGTTGTTTACATGGTGGTTAGAATCATATCAATAAAACTTTTTTAGAATGGTACATACTAACTTGTCTGTTAGATACCGTATTCATCCCAATTACAGCACCGCTCAAATCTTAGAACCAACCGGTGACAATATATATTTTTTTCGTTCTATTTATAAACCAATCCCATTTTTGAATTATTTTTTTCTGGTGCTTAGCTAAATAGGACGGGCAAGTGGCCGTTGGATGTCTCAGCCGAGGATTGTTCGTTATTATGGCTTCTACCACAGCAGGACTCAAGCAGGTTTCTTTAAAAGTTTTTAGA
>WLWI01003017.1_pt1 | contig 14483 bp, 12 predicted proteins | sample 6701501 | NCBI WGS metagenome assembly WLWI01 (sample SAMN12718690, study PRJNA515312) | sponge metagenome | isolation source: marine sponge | host: Mycale hentscheli | place: New Zealand: South Island, Marlborough, Capsize Point | collected 2014-11-01
TAGGCTAATAAAATTCGACGGAATACTACGTCACGGTTTCCTTAGTTACCGTATACCTGCGCGTTAATAAAAATTATATGCAATAAAGCTAAGCTTAAGCTCTATTTTGGTGTTTAAAACAAGTCGACAGCGTGAGCGGTTCATTTTTTATAATTCTTTTTGTGTCAATGGGTACCTCGACCGCTATATGGCGGTTATACCGGTGAAAGGGTTAAGTCCTTAGGGCTTTAAGTTGCACTTCTCGGGCACAGTAATATTATTAGTAAGAACTGCCAAATGAAAAATTGTATGTAATAAGGTTAACTGAAAATAATCTTACTTTTATGTCAGCTACTGAACTTCTTGAAGACGATGGTGCTGGAGATTTCACTGGACTTTGCCGTAGGTCACAACTGGAAGATGTCGAGGTCTTTCTACCACTGCTACCTAAACTGCTAGAAGATCGCTTCCCGGTTGTACTTCTTGATGAAGATGAAAATTCTAAGTAGAATAAAAAATAAAAGGAGTTAACAATTTTGTTTAATTTCATTGATAATGTCACAACAGGTAAATTAGTCACAATTAAAAAAAAAATTATCAAGCCAACTCACCTGTATAAGTCTGAGCTGTCTCCTCATCACTTTCCTGCTGTAGAGGATTTGTCCGAATATATCGCTGAACACACACACAAACAGACACACATAAATACAATTATACATTTATCACTTCACAACTTCTTTCTCAGCCTTCTTTTACTCATTAGATGTATTCTCTCTCTTTCACAGGCTTTTAAAAACAATACAGAATTAACAATATTTGGTCGCCACCGGGAATTGAACCTAGGACCACTTGCTTAACACCTAGGACCACTTGCTTAACACGCAAGCGCTCTGCCACTGAGCTACGACAACTAGCCGGCAAACAAACACTCCAATTCTGTATTTATACTGTTAAGGACTGCTCTGCGTCACTCTCAACAGATCAACAAAAATTCTCTTTTTTTTATTCGTTGAAATTTTTTTACTCCTCTAATGTATAACTTCACAATTTCTTTCTCGGCCTCCTTTTATTCATTACATGTATTCTCTCTTTCACAGGCTTTTTAAAACAATACAGAATTAAAAATATTTGGTCGCCACTGGGAATCGAACCCATGACCGTTTGTATAACGCCCAAGCACTCTACCACTGAGCTACGAAAACCAGCTGGCAAACAGACGCTCCAATTCTGTATTTGTGACCGTCTACAGGAAAACCGGGCACAACGCGGCGTGCGTAAATATCGAGAAAAGATCGATCGATTTCTTAAAAATGTATGTAGCTACATAACTCTCTCACACACAATTAAAAGATTAGTATTGCTGTATGGTTGCATAACGAACACATAATTTGATTGCAGGCACATGACATACACATGCAATTAGCAATGAGAGAAGAAACGATCAGTTGAGAATTAATGTTGATGTATGCATATGAATGGTGGCAATAAGTGAAGCAAATGAGAAATTTGTGGTAATAAACTTATAGCAGAGATCTGACAATACAGAAACTAAACAACACAATCTTTGAAAATATTTTTGCTGAGAATCCACACAATTGCAGTTTTCGATAAGAGTGAAAGCTAGTACTAAAGTAGCAAAGCATAAATCTATTAAACTGTTTAGCTACACTTGTTTGCACATCTATTACACGATACCAGTAACATGGATAGTAATATAATTGTAGACATCATCATTACTATATGGTCAAAGCCCCAGTAACTTGTAGGCATGGTTATAGGCAACAACAAAAAATAATGGTAAAGGGTAAACACAAAGAGCTGAAAAAACAACAACAACAACAACAACAAAACTGGAATGTGTGGCAACTTCATACAAATAAGATATAGACAAGCAAGACAATATCTGTTGTGACTCACATCTTGAAGTAATACTTTGGCTGCAGCCTCAGTCAAGTTAGCACTCTCTGATTTCTTGTAGTACCTTTAACAATAATATGTCACATTAAGTTACAATAGCTACAGGTTACAACACAACTTACTTTTGCTTCTTAAACTGGCTTGTTTCACTTGATATTGCTTTAGGCTTGCAACTCTTTTTGGCCTAAAGTAATAAAAAATTCATAAAAAATTTTTTTTAAAGAGAGCATCAATAGCTAGCAATGTACTTACCGTTTTTTCGAGTTCCGTGAGCATTCCTTTCTCTGCCTATACAACAAAGGACAAGCATAATCATAGTCATAGTCTACCCATTGGAATGGCCATAGTGCCGTAATCATAGTTTTTGCCAAGTGTACATTTTTATTGGCATGTGCAGTGAATATGATTGGGAAGAATAGTTTATTAGTTTTTACTTGTGTTATTTTTTCATTGGCTCTACTGACACACAGTGTTAGCTTAGCTAGTTCTAAAAGAAGTTTCTTTGTGTCCAAGTTGTTGAAATTGATATTTTTTCTATTAACAATCAAGAGACACATTCCAGTGACCTAAATTCTTGTTCTATACAAGAAATATTTTATCATATAGGCCTAACATATGGTGATGAAGACGGGCAATCACCTCACCCGGATTTTCACAAAACCACACCTCTATAGGGCTTTGTACCCTCATTTTCCAAGTTTTTCTTCAAACATTAAGGAGATTATCAGTTACATCAGGATAAATATGTTTACTAGTAATCGCCCAATTAAATCTATGTCAGAAACTTTTTCACTACAAATTGTTTATTCTCACATCTATATGTATTCTATTGTATCAGTCCTTATAATACACTTATGGTCACATTATTTATTAATACCTCGCACATGATAATTATACTGCTGGCCCCTGTTATCAAGCGAAAGAAACAAGACAACCTAACAACTCACTGAGCTCATTGACTCCAGTTTGGCTTTGACATTTGGGTTCTCAATGGCACGATGCAAGTGCCTGTCTTGAAGTCTGTTGTAGTGATAGGAGCCCTAGCAACCAAATGACATTAAATAATATGCCACACCCATCCACAAACCTTCATAAATCAATGTGAGTGAGCAGCACAATATTATAAAACAACAACAAACTTTCACAAGTGATAAATTACAAGTAATTATCACATCCAGAGGTGAGAAAAACTTTCAAATAAATTCTATATTCGCACAATTATGACTTTACAATCAACTTAGGTATGATTATAAAATATGTATCACAAACAAACAAAAAATAACATAAAACAACAGCAATGAAAAAGCTAGCTAATTGGATTGCTATTTGTAAACAAAAGCAAAAAACAACAACTTACTCCTAACCCCCTTCCAGAATGGAAATGTCCAGTAGCACTACTAGAGGTAGTCAGGTCAAATCCTTCTTCTAGTCTCTCCACTTCCATATAGTGCTTCCTAAGTGAACAGTATAGGTTGCTAGCTAATAGTCTGTTCTTTTAATGCTTTCAGTATCTAATTGCTATAGTAGATTAGCTCCAGATAACGCTGGAGATGTTTGTAAAGCTCCAGTAAAAGCCAGGTAGGCTCAGGCAAACTCCAGAGGGGTTGGGCTACCAGCTTATAGTGAATTACTCGGCAATCAGTAACCATCCGGAACTCAAACAAATTTCCACATTAACTTACAATCGTTTAGCCACTGCCCGCACAGTCTCCTCAGGGATATCATCATCTTCCATCTTGACAGCGGCCTCAATACACGGATAAAGCAATGCTGCACAGTCGGCGTCAGTGACGATAGCGCCACTCCGATTCGCTTTTTGTCACGCCTACCAGCGCAGTGTTACCATAGTAACCGAAGGCAGATTTTCTAACAATAAGCGTACGTTTTTCATCCTTCCTTTCAGGTCTCTTCTCGTATACGAGCTGTGGAATAAGAAGAACTGGCTAGCGTTAGGGGGTCTAGTGATTGTAAAGAGCGAGTGATTTGGGTTAGTTTGAAGAAAAAAAATCGAGCAAAATCTGGAACCCAAGTATCTTGACAAAAGACTTCAACTTTTAAACTATGGGGAATTTTAACTTACTAACTACTGGCGATTGTGGGTTACCTCCCATTACAGGAGGATTGTTTACACTCCCCTGATGTTAAGGGCTATTTTCTATGGGGGTTGTTAGTAGCATACCTGGCGTAACTCTATTCATTGATGCTTTATATTTGCTCCCTTCCTTTTTCATTATTCATAACTCCCTAAGCTCCATAGGGATGAAATGCATAATATTCTTAACAGCCCTTTTATAGTTGACAAGTAATGAATACCAGTGAGACATCAATAGGAACAGTCCATCCACCAAAGGTCAGTCTATCAAGCAGCAATACAGAATAGACGATTCCATCTAAATGTGGCTGTTCCAAATGCCGCTCATTGTTGTCCTTGCGGTTCTGTTCCCATTCTCTTCATCCAATGATTGCGTGGGATCAACTTACCGAGATTTTGAGAAGCTGATACTCTCTACAAGCAATGTCAAAATACTAGAGGAGAGTTTTTATCCTATTAATATTCGTACCAAGGATATCGTAATAATCACTTATAAATTTAGTTTGTCAAGTAAGGGAAACAGGTCAGAATTAGTAGAGTACCTAAATTCTAATTCTGGCATTACTTTTTATTGGCTGTCTTCTCCTGTTCACCTTGTGATCACCAAAGAGAGGCTGCACAAATTGTCTCTCCTGACTTACAATCCTAAAGCATCAAATATTACTCTACAAGTGAATTTAGATAGCCTTTGTGCTACTGACTTTCAGTATGTCTTAGAAGAAATGGAGTCAATAGACTCGAGTAATGACACGGAAGCTTTTTGTGAGGGAGGAAATTATCTCCTAGATGTGTTCAATAATTTTTCAGCACATGTGAGTAATTCTCAATTTATGTGTGTATGTATGTATGTATGTATGTATGTATGTATGTATGTATGTATGTATGTATGTATGTATGTAATACGAGTATTAGAAAACCTCCTTAGCTTCTTCTATTGAACTGTGAATAGCTAAACATATTGATTATATACATATTGAATGCATATGGATTGATAATAGCAGTTTTACTAGCAAGTACCCCGCCACACAGTGATACTTGATGTATAAAATTTTGCAAATTAGGAATGGAGTAGCATAAGGTTTTATCCACTGCTATTATCCTCAACCACATGATTTTGTTACATCAGTCAGTTTATTTTCTCACTTACTTTCTTGACCCATATGTGTGCACACACCACCATTGTGACAACTCTTTACCAACCTGGTTCTGCCTTATTCATAGTCACAACTGTTGGCATTATTACTGACGATGCTTTACCAACCAAGTACAGCTCATGAATTATTCATGAATACGCATACCATGGTCATTGTTGTTACTGACACACAAGCATATTATTGTATAGATTAAATATTGGCTGATAAAAACAATAATCAGTTCAGTTGAGAATGATTGGATTTATTTCAGTAGGAAGTAATAGTTAAACTAGCAGATAATTTCTCTTTAGAGATCATCCAGACGAAATTTAAATTTCGAAAAATAAAAATAAAAATTATCTTTCAAGATTTAATCAGCATTTTGTTGTTTTTTGCTTGTTTCAGGCACTTATGTATGCATTAGGCAAAAGATCATTGTTTGATGAAGTTATTCAACCTCACGACAGAGGATATTCAGTGTTCAACCATAATCCTAACCTAGATACGTATTGTGTCTTACAGCATCAAGGTGTGTACTTACACAGAAGGTATATTTTACTCAGCGGGTCTCTTTTAATGATCATTTTTACTGTATTGGCTTTTCCGGTTCTATTTGCAAGACTTTATGATTCATTTATTGAGAAGTTAAGAGGCCCTAGTGGATCAGAATATTGGAGATACATAACTTGGAGTGTATTATTTGTTTCACTGCTAGTCAATTGCCTAGCAATTGCAAATAATACTATGGTATTGATGGAATTAATTGAACAGTATGAATTTTCTAGAGACGTTTTTAGCTTTTTTGTATTTCTTTTTTCCGTCTTTTGCTTTGGAGTATGGATTGTGGATATCATTGGCGCCTCTATAGCTATAGCATATATCTACAGAGACAGGCCTAATGAATTCAACACGAGGATCCCTCCTCCAGTCCTTCTTGGAAAGTTTTTGAAAAAATTTGAATGTTGCTGTGAATTTTTCTCATCTTGTAATAGAGAACGTGACGCTCATAATGATGAACAAAATGATACCAGGGATAACTCGAATCTTGAATCTGGAAATAATAATCCTACTGATCCAGAACATGGTCACAGTGATCCTATTGATCCCCAACATGACCAGCAGACTGTTGATCCCCAACATGGCCAGAGTGATCCTGGTAATCCCCAACATGGCCAGAGTGATCCTCAACATAGCCAGAGTGATCTTACTGATCCCCAACATGGCCAGAGTGATCCTGGTAATCCCCAACATGGCCAGAGTGATCCTCAACATGGCCAGAGTGATCTTACTGATCCCCAACATGGCCAGAGTGATCCTGTTGATCCCGAACACAATCACAGGGATTCTACTAATCCTGAATCTCAAAGAGGTAATCCTACTAACACTAGGCATGATAACAATAGCACAAGACATCTTGGTCGCTGTGCCAAATGTATAGCACTAGCCTTCGGATACACGATAATTGTCCACTTTTTACAAATAATCAGTTTCCATGTGGTATACATCATGCTAGGTGCTATAGCAGCTCCAACGGAAACACTATCTGTTTTGTGCAGCTTTATTACTGCTTATCTTTTTGCAGTTATTTATGTTGCCATTATTTTAAAGTTCCTGGATAAAGATAATTATTTTAAAAAGAACTTGTGCCTGGACTTCACGCTATGCATTTTGCCTTTAAGTGTGGCTGGAATTGCTCTTATAGTAAGTATAGCCCTCTTTACAGCTTTCTTTTATTCATTCAACATAGTAATGGAAATTACTAGCAGAAGTGAGGGACTATGGGGCGTGGTCAAGAGTTTTCTTCCAGCATTGTTTGTAGCTTTTCTGGGATTCTGTGGCAGCAAGCTGCTTACATATATAGAACCAAGGAAAAGAGATGCAACTAGTGAAAGCGATTCGTCTAAGGAAAGTAATTCATCCGAGGAAAGAGATTCACTGAGGAACAGAACTTCTATTCCTCATTCAACTCCTCAAAGTAGTCATTGTGGTTCACCTCCATCCAGTCATGACTTACCAACTCAAAATGAAACACGCCTAACTACAGAAGGAGAAAGCAGCTCTGCACAACCTCCTCCTACAGATCAAACTAGTTCCAGTTTATCAATAGAAAATAAAACAGAAGCTTCACCAACTTATAGGCGCAAGATGAATAGAAAACCAAGAAGTTCCAAATTTTCAAGAAAAAAAGGTGGTTGCGAAGAAAGTGAGCTTTTGATGCCAAAGAAATAACTCGACTTTGCAATTTTTATTATTTCTATGTTGCTTTTGTAGCTGTTCTTAACTTGTTATTTTTTTATAGTACTGATTTATAATCCAGGAAACCAGCCATTGAGACTAAATTAATTGCACTGGTATATTAGCTACTTGAGCTACACAGGCAGCAGAGTGGCTAATACTGTGGGTCAGACTACTCTTGATAGTCTTTTCAATACACAAGCTGTCCTCATTAAACCCAGGCTGCTCTGTAAGACGAGTGAGAGAATATATCCCATAAATACAACATTTTATGGACTAATTTGACAACATTTTTATCTCAGTTCAGTTTTAGTTGTTTATTATAATGTTAGTCATGGTATGTCAGAATTGTCTTCTGGCTATTTTGTATTATAGTGGCCTCATTTTATAGTGACCACTAAAAAACACACATTGTTTTGAATTAATATGGTAATTTTTTTGTGTGTAGGTGTGATGGTCAAGCCAGAATTACCAAATAAAATTAGCTACAATTTAAATTGGTAATAAAAATTAGTTATGGTGAAGATGAAGAAATTACACAGAACAGTGAACCTATCTAAAACAATCAAAAAATCAGAACAACAACATAGGGCTAAATTTGAGCACACATAAACACACAATGCATGAGCAACCTGCATCCTACAATCGTTCTTGAAGTCAGCAGATGATACTCATTAGCATAAATAAATAGTTCAGAGTCCCATGTCACTACAGAAGTAAAAACATGGACCTCAATAATGATAAATAATTAATATCGGTTCATTTAATCCATTCCAATGTTCACTGTCAATGTTTGCAGTGAATATAATTATTGCCATAGTAGCAATCTGTACATGTGCAATTTAATACTCCATCACACCTTATCAAAGAGTCATCACCAAGGTCTTCATCTTGTCATGTGTTTAAAAATACATTACACTGTTTTCCTAGGAGTGTTTTTAGTATTTAAATACCTACACCAACATGTTAAAACTATTAGCTGGAGCAAAGATTCGAGCATGAAGCTATTGTCTAGTGTAGCACTAATGTTCTTGCTTGTGGTACAATTTTATATTCATATTTGCAAAAGGAATTATGGACTGACATATAGGCAACTTGAAAAAGGCATTGTCACTTATAACAATACCAAGACCTTACATGAAAATCTGTGCCCAGTTAATGACCACAAGAAGTTTATCATGAATATTACGTACCAATTTGTCTGTCAGAATACGGAGATAATATTTCGGAGGTATCCAAATATTTTGATACTAACTTGGTTATTTGTTTTCATTGGCTGTCCTCTCCAGTACACCTAGCTATTAACCCAGAGATGCTATAGGGACTTTCTCTTCTGACTACATTCCAGAAATTTCCAGTGCTACTCTTACAGTTAATATCACTCAATTTAGTCAAACGGATATTTGGGATATCTGTGAGGATTTGAAGGAAATGAATTGGTTACAATTACTCCAGAACATTGTGCCATCATGGAAATGATCTATTAGATATTTTGAACAATTTCACAGCATATGTAAGAAGTTTATTTTGATTTGAGTCATGAAACTTTACTTGGAATTTAGGTTTGGTATAAATATCAAATTACACCCTACCTTTAAAATTACTTGTTGTTTATTTTAAATTTATCTAGGTACATGTATGCATCAGGTGAAAAGACACTTTTTGACAAAAAGAACAATCCAAATGATAAGGGTTATTCTGTATATTTATACTCCAGATATCTCTAGCAAATATTGTGTTCTTAACAACGAAGATTCCTACAGATTCCAATGGTATCTCCTAAACTTTGGCTTCCTGATAATTGTGGTTTTTGCTATTTAGGATTCCCTCTTGTATTTGTAGAACTTTATAAGCCATTTGTATATAAAATCAATGAATCGGAATATTGGAGGTTTACTAGTTGGAGTATACTGTGCTGGTTTCACATGGTTGTTAATATTTTAGTTTTACTAAAATGATGCTCTCCTTGTAACTGATGTTTTTGGGCAGTACCATAATTATTCTTCATTAAATACTATTAGTTTTCTTGTTATGTTCTTGGTCATTTGCTTTGGGGTTTGGATATTGGATTTCCTTGGATGTATATTAGCTATAGCGTATGAGGAACAAAGGTACATTCACTAAGAATCTCCCTATTCCTATACTGGTTGATAAAGTTTTGGAAATACTTGGATGCTATTGTAGTAATCAAGGTGATAATAACAGTGAGTGGCAACAGTCGATGTTGTCCCAAGTGTATGGCAATAGCTATTGGGTATACTATCACTTTTTACAACTCGTGAGTTTCCATGTGGTATATCATTGAAAATACTAGTCCTCAACTTCCTTATATTTCACAATGGAACTACAGCAAGATAACGCAATACCATTATTTCATTGCCGTTTTTTTTAGTTAATATATTATCAAGTTAATATAGTTCCTCCTCAAAACTTACTCATGTTTGTGTGTATCTTGGCTGATTAAAGAGTTTCATTTTCTCAGTATAATAATAAGAATATAATGCTAGCATAATAAGAGAATAATGCAGGCATTATAGACTCTAGAGAAGAATTTTTAAAGCAAGTTAACACAAAAGTATTTTCTAGTATAAAAAAAAAGCGCCCCATAGTCCAAATAGAGAAAAGCTAAAAATTCGGACATTATACTGACGGTTCAATCTTAAATTCTATTACAGACAGTGGTGATGCTGCTATGGAGTTCAAACACAGTGCACGGCTTGTTCACCTTCTAGCTACTAAATTCTGAGCTACAGAGCCTCGTACCATAAAAAAATTGGGCAGCCATAATTTTTTTAAAATCTTCTAAAAAACAAAATACTGATGTTTTCATTTCAAATGTTTTTTTATTACTGGAAGTGCTACATCACAGCAACGTAAAACCAAAACAAATGCGCTTATGCTGGTGAATGGGTTAAGGAAACGATGACTTGTGTGTAGAACAAGTGAGGATTCAACAGGAAAGGCAAAGTCCACAATCATGGATTGAAGTACAGTGAGACTGAGAATCAGGAAGAAGTACAGACAAAGGAGCAGAAGGGAATCCATTACTCAAGAAGAAAGAGATAGTTTGTTAGCTTATAAAACAAAGCCTTTCTTTCATTCTGAATAACTACAACATGTCTGGAATCTCTAAACCCAAATAAGAGTCTAGAATAAATTCTATAGTATGTATACTATCTATGAATAAATTGCTGATGATAGCAGGTGGTGTTGACGTCTGATTTTAGGAACTGATCAGTAGATGTCTAATGCCATACAAAATTATCCTCTAATATGTTTAATCATTGAAAATACTAGTCCTCAACTTCCTTATCTTTCACAATGGAACTACAGCAAGATAACGCAATACCATTATTTCATTGCCGTTTTTAGTTCATATTTTATCAAGTTAATAGTTCCTCCTCAAAACTTACTCATGTTTGTGTGTATCTTGGCTGATTAAAGAGCTTCATTAATAATAAGAATATAATGCTAGCATAATAAGAGAATAATGCAGGCATTATGTACTCAAGTTTGATAAACCTTACTTCACAGGTATTATAGCTACACCTTTCCGTGTCTATTTTCTGCTGCTTTGAAATAACTTACTTTCTGCTGCTTTGAAATAACTTACTTTCTTGCTGTCGTGTCCTTTCAGATAGCTTTCTCTTAGAATTAACTGGCACAGTGCCACTGTATGATTTGTGTGGTGGTTTACTTCTGATTTTTACCAACTGAGCAAAAAATTTTTTTTTAAGTTAGAGCACTCGTTGTAAACATGGTGTGGATCGACTTGAAAAGATAGTGAGCTATAATGGAGGGTTCTCTTACCATGGCTACTTTTTTTAATTTGAATAGAAGGAGCTAGAGGTCAAAGGGCATGCTGGGGATTTATACCTGGACCACCCGAAGGAGTTCAGAATGTGGTAAACGAGCCACAGATTTCGTGTACGGAGAATAGCATTGAATTATAAATGCGACTTCGTCAGTTAATATAGTTCCCAACATTCCAGTAACGGACCACACCCACCAGCATGCCTATTAAATTAATTAATCTTTCCATTGAAAATAAATACTGAGATGGTGCAATGACAGATCTTCACTTTTAAAGTCATCGGGAAAGGTGGAATCAAAGCAGATATTACTGCTGGGAGAAGTAGCTGTAGCAAAATTGTATTAGTACATCAGGATAGATCAGGGAATTTCCTATGGTTGGCAACTAAACCCTTAGCACTTGATCAAATGCTTACATGTTAAAACATTGATCCACTCACATTCTTTAAGTGTGTTTTTTTGTCTGTATATTTATTTATTAATTTATTTATTTATTATTTTTTTTGTGGGGGGGTGGGCTGTTTTAAATGATTTAGATGATGTATTTAGGGTGTCATGTTTGTTAGTGATGTTTTTGTTTTGTTTGTTTGTTTGTTTTTGGTGTTGTTTTTTTTAATTTCTCATTTTGACATATTTTAGTTGCATTTTTTATGTTATCTTTAGAGAGTAAGACCACCATCAGTTGAGGCTCGTCTAAAATTGGTATGTCACATCAAGACAATGGCAGCATCTGGGATCACTCCAGGACAGTGGCATCCAATTCATGTCTGGGATCACGGCAGGATGTGTCTATTGATGAGTGGAATTTCTGGATATCTGATTTGGGGTTGTTCATGCAGGACGAACATATTATTCTAAAAAAACAATGGTCATGTTGTAATGTAAAAATGTCATCAATCATTTTTGGCTCACATTGAATGATATTTTAGAAATGGCACAAATATTGGGCAAAGATCTGTGATGCATGGGAGCAGGATCACACATTGTATGTATTTGTAGGAGGTGGATGCCCAACTGATGCTGGGGTCAGATGAAATCCCTAGAGTTCTCAGACATGTGCATATATAATCAATATAGTGGAACCTCTGAAGTGAGAACAATTTGGGACCAGGCCAAGGGTTGTTTGCCTTCGAAAGTTGTTTATACAGAATATTAATTGCATGCATTGCATTAGTTTGTTGCTCAAATCTGGCCAACCACGTGTGCAGTACCTCAGAGACAATTGTAAACAAAAAGCAGTCGTAGTTTGGAGACTTCGTTTCTACCCTTTTGCTTGACGTTGTGGTTCATTTTAGGCTCAGGACTTTGTTGCTATTCAAGGCTACTTAAAGTCCCTCAAATGAGCCATTGATAAATATTACTGGAAAGAATATAAGCACGTGGAAGCAATGAGAAATTTTGCTAGAAGTAAGGGTTTTGTTTACCCTAGCATTGATTATAACAATGATTACTATCCATGACAAACAACTCTTGGACTATGAAGACACATGTTGTCAACATTACTATACAAGCAATATTATTCATTAACCGGCCAAGTAATTCTGCTTGACCCGCCAAGAACAGGGAGTGTAAGTAAGTTGCACTAAAATCATTGTTGCAATGAATGCATATGCCAGCCCAGGAAACTGCCCTCTATCGCAGAATCTTTTGGACTTTAAAGTGTTCAGTATATTTAGTGTTGCCTTATAGTTGTGTTACCACTATAGCCCAGCTATTAAAGGGCAAGCATGGTGAAAAATGTCCTTTTTTTTTGTCATTTTCTGGTAGTTTTATGTACAAATTTATAACCCAGAAAAAAAAAGTAATATCTAAGAACACTTCACCTTGGACACTATACTAATTATATCATGAAAACCCACCAAATTCACACCAAACTGGTTGTGTGAATGTCCACCATCTATGCATAGTGTGTCCTTCACACTTTCTGCCTAGTGTGAATGCACACTTAGTGTGAAATTCACACTCAAGGGAAGCATGGACCCTTTACAAAACATTAATTATATTCATGTGCAGGCAAAAACCAATGCTATTATCATTGTAATCTACCTTATAAATGTGTTGTATACTTGTGTACTATGTAAGAGAGTTGGCTAAGATTTTGGTCTTCTGATAGTGAGATCAGGGATTATACCAATCTCTTTTGGAAAATAATGTTGATATGTAATATTAGAATCAATGTAACAAAATAATTCAGCATTAATGTAAGTATGAGTTCATGCTGATTATGGTGTGAATTCACAATGTCACAATGGATTTGGTGTGAACTCACACTGAATTTGGTGTGTACTTCACACCAAAATGACGAGGTGTGCGCAACACACCATATTTGGTGTGACTATTGTTACATTCACGCTTAATTTGGTGTGAACTACACACCTTTTGGTTTACAGTGGAGATATAACCAAAGTGATGATGTAGACAGGGGAACTCTGTCTTTGGTTTGTTTGTTAAGCCTATGGCTGTGGGTTTGGTTTAGTTAGCTAGAAGTATCTGATGAGTCTGAGGCAGAAGAAAGCAGCCAGCATTATAGATCAGACTACAGCTCATCAGAGACAGTAATTGTGGTATAACAACAGTGTGCCAGACTCCTTCCAGCTATGTTGTGATGGAAGTGTGTGTGTGTGTGTGTGTTGTTTGGTGTAGTGGTTGTGTCCTGGGCTCAGGGCCCGCAGTCCTGAGTTCAAGCCCAACTCAGGAAATTTTTCCATCTGATTTTCCATCTGCCTCCCACCAGCCCCACCAGTCCACCCAGTACCTGGCATTTGCTGGGGTGCAAATCCAAGGCCTTTTCTCATGAAACAACAATGGTCCAGGTGGGACTTCGGGTGCTCACACCACTTGCTGTGAGGAAAGGCCTGTTCTCCTGCGAGTTCCTAGCCCGGCTCCAGGAGCTTTGCTTGCACACCGTGCCTGCTTAGTGCACAGGCATCCTGGCTTTGCCAGGTGCACATGACCGCCTAGCGGCAGCAAGAGAATTTGCAATTTGCATTTTTTCTGTGTGTGTGTGTGTATGTGTGTATGTATGATGTGTGTGTGTGTGTGTGTGCGTGCATGCGTGCGTGCGTGTGTGTGTGTAGCTGGGGGACAGATTTATGGTTTGGGAGACACAGGGGGCACATACTATGAAGATTTAAGTATTGAATGGCATTGATGAACTTGTATTTAGCTTTCATGTCATCATAAAATATGGGATCCCTTCGAGGCTCGAACCCCCTGGCCTTTCATGCTCAGATGGCCAAAGACCAGATGGCATGACCCTAGTACCTTGGAGTTCAGGTCATCCTCTGGTCTGGGATGCAACATGTCCTGATACT
>WLWI01003018.1_pt1 | contig 14478 bp, 11 predicted proteins | sample 6701501 | NCBI WGS metagenome assembly WLWI01 (sample SAMN12718690, study PRJNA515312) | sponge metagenome | isolation source: marine sponge | host: Mycale hentscheli | place: New Zealand: South Island, Marlborough, Capsize Point | collected 2014-11-01
TGACTCCTGTGATACTTTGTTATTGTATGCTTATCAAAAGAATACAATCAGAAACACAGTTAGCAAATTAATATAATTGTGAGGACATAAGTGAGGCAAAAGCCGTAGCTAGCTGGTGCATCAACAGGATACATTTACAAGAGATCCAGAGATACAGTTTGTCCTGACACAGTATTACTGTTCAGACTCAGACTAAGAACACTGGCTGGATTAATCACTACTGGCCATGCTTTACTCATTTGGGCCATTACATTACTAGATGCAATAACAAGCTAACTAAAATCAATTGTAAATTCAGGTATCATAACCTGCTTCCTCTGATGGCAATGAGTCAAAATCAGCTGATATTTGAAGCACAAACATTGAACAATGACGAGAATAAGGAATTTTTTTAATTATCTACTTCCTTCAATATAATTATAATATAACAGCTATATTCTATTGAATTGCACATGGTTGAACACTTACAGACCATGATAACTCGTGTTTAAAATTTATGATGTAAATGATTGTGTAGCACAGATATTGGCATTACAAATGGGTATTCAGCATTTATGGCATAAATTCTGAGATTTTTGATGCAACGTAACACTGAAAAACACAAGCAACACATACTTGAAATCATTAATCCAAATAACATTGGTAACTATTTTAATACAAGTATTATCTAATGTTGTTTTAGTTCAACATTTACATTTTAGTTTTAGTTATAGTTTTTTGACCAAAAAGTTCAAGATTAATTTTTTTGTTTTAGTTTTTCACTAGCAAAGACTACAATTTTAGTTTTAGTTTAGTTTTTCCAATGTACTAATTTCAATTCTAGTTTTTAGTTTTTCAAATTTACTAACTTCTATTTTCGTTTTAGTTTTGGTTTTTTAGAATTCCAGAAAAAATTTTAATTCAAGTCATCAATTATTTTAGATAGTTTTTGTTTTTCAAATGCAGATTCCAATCTTCTACAAAATGTATTGCCCAAATGTTTGCGATTTGGAATTAATGTAAAACTTTTCAGTCCACTTTTATACTCAATATTGACCTGTGTATAACATGAAGTCATGCTATATTATATTTAACTTGATAAACATATAAAACGTACTAAAACATTTGGCGAATCTGTTGTTGGAATGGGAGATGAAGTACTTACCGGAGGAGGTTGCTGCGCTCTCTTTCGTGCAAGCATCTTGTAAAGTGCAAGCATCTTGTAAAGTGGTTCATGGTCGTTTCTGTGCTCTTCCTCCTCTATTGGTAATCTTGGCAACAACATTACTGATGTTTGATATTATTGTCCAAAACAGATAGAACAACAGATAAATGGTCACATCATAAGTGAATGTGAGAGTTAAAAAATATATATATTTTTTTTAAATAAACAAAACACAGATGCAATAGAGTAGCTTGAAAATAACAAATATTTTATTACTATTTGTGCCATTATATTTCTTATAGTACGTTTTATTGTATAGCCTCTGTTTGTACATATTATTGTCTCTTTTGATGGTAGTAAGATGCAACACATAACTCCAAATAGACACAAGACTAGATTTCAAGCAAGTAAAATTGTAGAAAAAAAAAACCACTAGGCAGAACGATGGCAAATGACGTTTTCTACATTCCATTCGAACAACTATCCCTTTCCTTCCTCCCCCGCCCACCAATAATGGAAGGTAAAGGGTCGACTACGCCAGACTAGTGTAAGTTAAGCTTTAAAAAAGATTATCAATGAATAAATTAAATTGTTTGCCAAGACATTGATACAACAGGTAAATGAACAGGCACTTTCTTTTATATGAATAATGATATAAATCAAGGAGTCCATGGAGATATGACAAATTTGACAGAAACATGACAGTCAGTCAACCCAATTAATCACAACAGATGCTCTGCTTGATCAGTAGTCAGTGCTTATCCACAATTATCTGTCATAATGTATAATCAGTTCTCTTTGGATTCTTGGAAAAAGAGATGGTCCTGATAAAAGTAGTGCACTTTAGTGATACCATTTTAATACATATTTACAGTCAAAGCAGACAACACTGAACTGACAGACATTGCTGAGTAATTTATAGGAAGAAATGAAACAAAATTTGATAGAACTAATATTAAGTGACACTTTGAAATCTTAACTTTACCATGACTTTATTCAATTAATAGTAAGTTGAGTATTTTGTAAATATTAGTGGTTTTCATGAGAGTAAATTGTTGTGTAGTACAATGGTGCCGCTCCAGTCACTTTGAAACAACTTCCATCACACCTGTATACACAGTTAAAGTGAACACTATCAACAATTCTTTGCTGCATTGGCCAGACTAAAGTGAACTTTTTTTGTGTGCTGAAGCACTGTAATATTGCACTAGTGTTATGACAAAGAATTTACTTGAACCATATGTTAGCTGACTACCTTTAAACTTTACATTGATTAGCATGGAGTGAATTTTTTTTACAAGTTCTAAAAAATTGTCTCAATGATGTGATTATTATCTTAATTATAGTTAATATATATATTTAAAAAAAGTGTAAATAAATAAGCAAATCTGATGCATATTTCTACCAATAGCTTTAGAATCAGTATTAGTCATTACAATTACTGTGGCAGGACTACTTCGACCCAAACGGTTTCTTGTGGAAACATTGATCATATAATGTTTGTGGACGTAATGAAATTAAAATTATTTCGGAGACATTTTGGTACTCTAGAGTAGTTTGATCCAATGTATCCACTGTTTGAAAAGATACATGGTAACCAATTATGGAAGACAACCCAACCCGTCATATCCAGGTTTCACAGTGAGCTGGAGGCTAGTTTGAAATACTTGGGAAATGGCCAATGTTGGAGGCTCTGGAGAAGCTGCAAGAGCAATTAAATAGGTTTAGACAACATCAATGGAGCATATGAGCTCGTTAATTGTGCCTAATTTATTGGTAAATAATTTTTGTGGTGTAATAGCTCTCTTCAATTACATATTATTGTTTTGAGATTTTTTTTTCAAACTCATCAATTTTTTCAGTACACATGACATCCAATTTACTTAAAAATGTATTCTTTGTCACTAAAACATGATTTTTTGTGGCCACTGATATTTGGCTAATGTTATGATATACAATTAAATGACATTGTAGCAATGTACAATTCACAACTATACTTACTGGCAATTAAAATTAAGTGACACTTTGAAGTCTTAACTAAGTGCACCTTGAAATTGAAATCTTAACTACGTGCACATTCTACACCAGGATCTCTGTAATAGTCTTGCGTGGCCGACCCTTTCCCTTTTATTATCCGCTCGAGCGGGGGAAGGAAAGAGGTCTGGTAGAAGCTTGTACATCGTTTCGTGTCATTCCCCTGGATTCATGGGGAGCCATACTTTCCTTGTATTGCTTATTTAGAGGTGTGGCTTTCTGTGACGTAGAATTAAATACGCGTATAAAAACTGCGTTCTCATCACTTCGAATTCTTTTTTGGTGGCGATGGACTATACAGCTTTTGTGCGTGCTGTTGCGTTGGAACATGGATGCATACTTAGTAGCAAACAGGTTAGAATCAAGATGTCTTTATTTCTTTACCTACTGGCTATGGCAAGTCACCGTGCTGCTATTCACTGCTGCTTCCTCCCATATTATTGTGATTAGTTGAGGAATGTGAAAAATAAGAGCATAGTAACAGATTTTCCACAGCAAAAGCAGTACCTCGAAAGCCATCTTGTAAAATAGGTATACCTGTAACACTTTCGCGTGAGTGTGATATTTGACGACCTCAACGCCCATTTATGTTATAATTGTATTCCATTAGCACGAAAAGATGTACTAGCTTCTACCAGACCCTCTTTCCCTCGCCTGCGCTAGCGGATAATAAAAGTGAAAGTGGTCGGCCACTCGAGACTAGATCTCTAAGTCATTCAGTACCTGAGATTAGATTACATGAAGCCCTGACCAAAGAAAGCTGGTGCACCGTTCCTAAGTACCAGCCTGCATCTGTATAATAGGAACCCAGTTCCTATTGATGGGTGGAGCCTACAATAGAGGCTTCTGAAAATATCTTGATTCCAGAAAAAGCAAGATTGTCCATTGAAAATGACAATCAGTGTGAGCAGTACTAACTACAACATTTTTTATGGTATTCTGTCATAATGTATAATCAGTTCTCTTTGGATTCTTGGAAAAAGAGATGGTCCTGATAAAAGTAGAGCACTTTAGTGATACCATTTTAATACATATTCATAGACAAAGCAGACAACACTGAACTGACAGACTTTGCTGAGTAATTTATAGGAAAAAATGAAACAAAATTTGACAGAACAAGTGACACTTTGAAATCTTAACTTTACCATGACTTTATTCAACTAATATTAAGTTGTGTATTTTGTAAATATATTAGTGGTTTTCATGAGAGTAAATTGTTGTGTAGTACAATGGTGCCATTCCAGTCACTTTGGAACAACTTCCATCACACCTGTATACAGTTGAAGTGAACACTATCAACTATTCTATGCTGGATTGGCGTTTGAGGGTAACACTAGGAGGATTATTACTTAGAATTTTAATACAAAGCAGTTGCTTTTTTACTAGATAGCTACTAATTATATAGAAGAGATCAATGGCATAGAGTAGATTATAGCTCCTTAACACCTTATCATTTAACCCTTAAATGAATAAAATATTTATGATCAAGAGATACAAGGCAAGAATCATTAGAGTAACCTTTGAGCTTAGACTTGCAGAATAACGTGAACTTCTTTTTGTGTGCTGAAGCACTGTAATGTAGCTATTTAACCAGACTTCATACAAATGACTAATCAAGAGAATATTGCACTAGTTTTATGAAAAAGAAATTACTTGAACCATATGTTAGCTGACTACCTTTAAACTTTACATTGATTAGCATGGAGCAAAAATTTTTACCAGTTCTAAAAAATTGTCTCAATGATGTGATTATTATCTTAATTATAATTAATATATATATTTAAAAAAGTGTAAATAAATAAGCAAATCTGATGCATATTTCTACCAATAGCTTTAGAATCAGTATTAGTCAGTACAATTACTGTGGCAGGACTACTTCGACCCAAACGGTTTCTTGCGGAAACATTGATCATATAATATGTTTGTGGACGTAATGAAATTAAAATTATTTCGGAGACATTTTGGTACTCTAAAGTAGTTTGATCCAATGTATCCACAGTTTCATAAGATACATGGTAACTAATTATGGAAGACAACCCATCATATCCAGGCTTCACAGTGAGCTGGAGGCTAGTTTGAAATACTTGGGAAATGGCCAATGTTGGAGGTTCTGGAGAAGCTGGAAGAGCAAGTAAATATTATGCGACGATTAATTAACTTGAAAAATGCAAAAGTAATTATTTAGCTTATTATTAACATCACTACAATTGTACAATGCTGGAATATATCCAGTTGTACAGATATTAGCTATATTAAGTTAGTTATGATTAGTGGTTTAGACATCAATGGAGCATATGAGCTCGTTAATTTTGCCTAATTTATTGGTAAATTATTTTTATGGTGTAATAGCTCTCTTCAATTACATACTATTTTGACTTTTTTTTTCAAACTCATCAATTTTTTTCAGTACATATACCATCCAATTTACTTGAAAATGTATTCTTTGTCACTAAAGCATGATTTTTTGTGGCCACTGATAATTGGCTAATGTTATGATATACAATTAAATGGCAATGTAGCAATGTACAATTCATAACTATACTTACTGGCAATTAAAATTGTAAAAGTAGATCGAACAGTTTCATATATGTTTGATGCTGTGAAGATGTAGGTTCCTCTAGCATCAGGAGTTACATAAACCCAATGAAGAATACTAGTTTTATTTGAATTTTCATCAATAGAAAATGTAACCGTAATGTTTGGATTTATTGTATTCACTATTGAATTGTTTAGTGTCCAAATTACATGGGGAACAGGAGAACCAGCATATGAACAGCTAAAATACAACATTGTCTTGACATCAATTATTTGATTATGTGGACCACTGCATGATAATTTTGGAGGAACTGTATAAATATATTGTAATACTAAAATAATGAGAAACAATCATAATTTTTACAAGGAATTTATTATTCAATGATGGTGCTATGCTGACATTGTGTAGAGAGGTTTTAATTATTTTTTAACACAGTTGTGTATTTCAACTTTATACTTACAATCTACTGTTAATGTAACACTTCTAATGGGTATTGTTGATAAACGTGGAACTTTGCATTTGTAGGTGCCTGCCAAAGCTTTAGGAACCCCTCTAAGGTTGAGCCTTGCAAATGTTGTGTCTTCACCAATCGTACTAATCCAAGTTGGTCTTCCAGTGTACATAGACAATTCATTAATGTTTGTACATTGTAAAAATAGACTAGATCCTTCTAATATTGTTATCCTATTGTCTATTATTGCAGAATCACTTGTAATTACCAAATGGGCAGGTGCTTGGATGAATAGTAATACATGTGAATCATAAAATTTTATAATAATTAAACTGCAAAGCATATAAAAGAACAAAGAAAATCTATAAACTGTACACATTGATACCAGTAAAAGTATAGAAATTTCTGTAGAAATGTGGTGGAAACCTGATAATCAATTTCTGTGATAGCTATATCATTAATTTGTATGTGGTAGTTCAGTATTTGATTCTGCGCTAATATAATCAAATATTTACATAATGCTGATCCCCGCAGATAATAAGCAACAATTATTTAATTTTATTTAAACATAATAGCAATTTATTATCACCATTCATATTAATAACTCAATTGGTAATAATATAATATGTAGCATATTATATTAAAATAATCACGTTTACTTACTTGAACTGAAAACATATTCATGCACAGATGATCCATTTTGTGATCTGCAGGACACAATATTGAGGGAGCCAATCTTAAAGCTAGTACTTTTCCAGCTGTGCACCACCATTCTATTGGGTTCTATGGTTATTGTGACGTTATTGACAAATGGAATATCATTCAAGTAAAAGTTTCCTTTGAACAAACATCTGAAGCATGTAGCTATTTGGGATATATTAATAGCAGTGCTTTGATTAATATTTTGTGAAAAGTCAGTTGATTGTAGAATCACTAGCTGGGAACATGAATGATAATCTGAATACATCATAAAACAATTAAATAACACTTGCGTTTGAAGAATAAACACATGAATAATAAATATATACATTATATATATATATATATATATATATATATATATATATATATATATATTACATGCTAGAGAACTTCCATAGTGTTATTTTCAAGTAGTTATGTTTTCACACTGATCAATTCATGGCAAGCACATATTACATCATTTCCAATGAATATAAAATAATAATTTCAAAACAAGAATGTTTCAGTGACACAAAAAGTTTCAAAAACTCTCGAACTGCACCCTTACGTATTGGCATTAAATTTTCAAGTCTATAATAATGTTTATGGTCAATTAAAACCCAATCAAATTAATTAGTACTTACTTATAATGTATACATTTGTTGAATATGAATTTCTATTTCTTGATCGACATTCTACAACATTATTATTGCTGTCCAATACTACATTTAAGAATCTATCTCTCCAGTTGCGCAAAATTACTGTCCGAGATTCCACAATTATCAAATTACTAATAATGGTTGAAAAAAGAACGCCATTCAAGTAAAAATCTCCTTGTGTAATACAATCAAAGCAAGTATCTCTTTCATTAATGTTGATAAATAATACACTTCCACTACTTGATTCATTTAATGGAATATATACGGAGCATCTATCTAGTAGTGTAGTTACAACAGTAATTATACAATACATATTATACTATAGTAGAATTAAGAAGTTAAGGTAGTGGCATAATTTTGTGAGTGAACATAATATAATATGTACTTATTGTATAAGCACAATTTAATAAAGGTAAAAGTTGAGGAAGAGCTAAGTAGCTAAATGAAGACTTTTATAATACACTTAATTTTTTTCTTGGAAAATCTAATGGGAACAAAGATATCGGTCATAGGCCAGGGAGACACTTACAGGAGTAACTCAAATGAAAATCTGGGATGTTTGTTTCTTTATATATATTTTTGGTCATGCATACTATGTATTATGGTAATTCAACCTTTTAATATTTTGGTGTTAGCTGGGTGTTCGACCCATCACAAACTTTATTAAACAGAAACCTCATTATCAATCATTACCCGCAGAATTCTAGAAATTGAATTGTTTACCACTTTGAATTCTTTTGTGGGTACAGTTAAAACTCAAAAACTTACGGGACTTCCATTTGTATTCAAGTTAGCAGCCATGGTAAATTAATACGCTATTTGTCATCACTATAAACCCTAAGCAACAGTATTTACTTGAAAATTCATTGTCCACTAGACTAACCACCCTGGTAAGTCTGGTGTTGGTATGTACACTTAAGTGTGAAAGTAATGTGTGTTATAATTACTACTTAACTAATGAATATTACAAAGAAAAAGTTTGAATAACGTGACTTGCTTTTAGTTGCTTTTTTTTTCTTCTTCAAATTCTAACAGTTGAGGGGAGTGGTTACAATGGCATCGAAACCCCTTCACCGTACAGTGGTTTAGTATAGTTTAAGTGTTAGAAGTTAAAATCAATCGTTTAACACTAGTGTATTTTTAAGCTGGCAGCCATTTTTGCTCAAGCACATCACTATTATATATCAAAAACTTATATATTCAACATAACAATATGTTTAACTCTCAATTTTTTTCTCAAAGTTGGATATTAGCTGTACAATACTGACTAGTATAAAGAAAGAAAGTGAAAATATTGTTGTAATTAGTGATAATTCAGCCATTCTCAGCAGTTAATTAAAATTTTAACCCGACCTTTGCATTGTGTTTAATAGCAATATTCTGTCCCTTTCATAATACAGAATTTAAAAAATATTTGGTCGACACCAGTGATCCTGGGTTGATTCCAGGTGGGGACCAAATATTTTTTTAATTCAGTATCATTTAAAAAAGCCCATGAAAGGGAAAGAATACATCTAATGAGAAAGAGAAGGCTGAGAAAGGAATTAAGAAGTGATAAAGTAGTGAAGTAAAAAAAAATTTAACAAATAAAAAAAAATCTTTGAAAACGGAGAATTTTCATTAGTCTGTTGAGAGTGAGACTGTAGCATAGCAGTACTCCTTAACAGTATAAATACAGAATTGGAGTGTTTGTTTGCTGACTGGTTGTCCGTAGATCAGTGACAGAGCGCTTGGTTATTAAGCAAGCGGTCCTGGGTTCGATTCCATGTGGCGACCAAATATTTTTTATTCTGTATTGTTTAAAAAGCCTATGAAAGAGAGTGAATTCAATCTAATAAAAAAAAGTATATAACATTGGAGAGTTACACCTCAGTTGACCCCTATGACTTCGACAAGAAGTCAAAATGTCGGGTGAAGTTTTAATTAACACTATTTGCTGTTAGAACGAGAAAATTGCCAATGTGACTGCATGCACAGGAAAATCGGGCACAAACACAGTATGCGTAAACGTTGGTAAAAGATCATTTTATTTATTTTTAAATATGTAATAAGGAAGCCCTTGGATAGAAATGGTTAGGTCGCGTACATCAGCATCAGCTGATGCTACAGCTGTAAAACATGGACAGTTCAATATTTGGATGCCTACAAACACGTAAGAGAAAATTTATATAATATATTATATATATATGGGGCCCGTGTTGTGATTGCTTTTTCTGTGCATGGTCACATATTATAATTAGTAATTAATATACCCTGTGAATTAGTGAAAATTTTCTCTTACATCTTATAAATAAGTTTAGAACGTATTCAGTGTTTGCTCCTCTGCATTCAATAGAATTAACACTGTCCAATCGTATATTTAAATTACTTATCCAAGTATGTACATTAATTTGTTGAGGCATTACAGTAACTGTATCATTGTTCAAGAATTTGGCACCATTCAAGTAGAATTCTCCAGTTGTAGGACAAGTAAAACATGTGTTCATATCAGAATTGTTGATAAACTTTGGTTCCTCACTTATATTAAAAACAGAGGAACACGGAGCAAAAGATTCTATTTTAATAAGTATATGAATAATATTATTATATTATATATGAATATGTATTACAATACAATAATATGATATGTATGCATGTATATAGGTACATACATACATATTGTTGTATGTACCTATGTACATACAATATGTATGTGTATGTAAGATTGCAATTACATGTATACTAAATACTTCCCTCTTTATGTGTGCACATACATATATATGTATGCATGCAAGTATGCATATGTTGTAAGTTTTTAATAATTACTTTGAGAATACCAAATAACCAATGACTATATTTTCAATAAAAACAGCACCTAATAGTAAAAACATATCCTAAAATTTCTTTATCTCATTGTGTTTGGTAAATTTGAAATGAATGAGCTACTTACTATCATAATTTAATAGCTATTAGATAACGATAATGCTTTAGAAAGTGATAAAGCCTTCTGACGAGAAATTATTATTATATACACGTATTATATAGCAGGTCCAATTTATTTACTGTACATAATTGCCCAATCATAATAGTTCAACTGTTTGCAGATGATGTTCATTGTAATTAAAATGTTATACTTTTTAAACAAACGAGAAGTGTCAACCACAGAAGCATTGGACAAAAGCTGAAGTCACTCCTATTTTGTAAATCGGTGTTTAAGCAAATCTGTATAAAAGGGATCCACAGCTGAAAACAGTCCATTGACGACCATAACAAAATCCGTAAACTGTCTTGATAATTAGAATTAACAAGAAATTTACAATACTGCAGAGGTTAACAAACTAGTTATGAACATATTATACAATAATTTAAGATTTTGTTATGGCTGTCAATGGACATTTTTTAGGCAGTGATCCTTGGCTGATTATAATAATAATAATAATAATGATGAGATGATAATAATAATGATAAACATTTTTATATTATACTCATAATAACTGTTTTTTCAGTTTTTGATAGAATCAGGCACAACTAGAATTATACAACAAAAATCCAACTTCATAAACAAATACTGGCCATAATATTAAAGTACTTTAATATTAAAGAAGAAAGCAATTACTCCATATACAACTGGCTAAGACCCAATAGTTGTAGATCATCTAGTCTTCCTATACGATACATGACGATGATAGTTCACAACTCATACTACTTTCTTGCTCTGAGAAAACAGAACACAATCTTTTTCATAGTTGAATGAAGACAAAAATAATTTTGAAAAATATTAATTGTGTTGTGTTTCTCACAGCAACAAAGTAGTGTGAGTTGCAGACTTCCTAAATCTGCATTTAATCAATACTCAATCATGAATCAGGTCTTAAAAATCTATATCACTTCAGAAATGCATGGGGTGCAAAGGCGAGAGAATTGCGCAAGTGGAGAATGACCCCCACCCCCATCCCACACAGCCCTGAAATGAAACAATGTGAAAATTACCCAACAACTGTACACGAATGTATATATTATTGTTGCCAATGAGTTATAAATGTGGAAAAACACAAAATGTGTTGCGTATACAACAAACAACAAGAATTTAATTAACATAATAGTGTTCTTTTTTATATTTGCATAATTTTTTATTTAGAATTAAGTTATTGTTGTAAAACTTCACTAGACAACCAAATTATAACTGGAAAATTTTTAAGTTATCATAAGCATAATAATTCGTAAAACATTTTATTCAAATGTCATAAGTCATAAATAACTTTATAATAGTCATATTGTGCACAATATGACTATTATAAAGTTATTTATCTCTTAAGTCAGTATTGCAGCTCTAGTAAACCCACACGTGTTACAGTTGAACTCCTCGCCATCTTTATTGGCCCTTCCAGCCTCTGAAACTCCAAAATAGTTGTCAAACAAAAACGTTTCAACTCCTTCTGCATCAAACGGAGAAGTAAAAACTGCCACATCAAGGTACGGATTGTAAATTGTCGCATTTTCCTTAATTACTGTGAAGGTGAGCGTTAATTGGTGAGCGAGCTAAGCGAGCGGCGATATTATTGGGCTAATGCAATAGAAAATAGCGGATATTTGTTGGCCAGCGAGCAAAGTGAGCATGATAGTTTTAAAGGTGGACTATTGAAAATTGGGTGCTTGTTAAACATAATTTGTACCACGGTACCATCAAACCATCCAATGAGATTGCACATTTCGTGCTGAAAATATTTCATACCAACCTCCTAGTAATGAATAATTGAACAGTCCAATCAAAAAAATTTTTTTTGTGTTTCCTAGCCTAACTGGTAGGTAGCATGATTTACATTATCTTACGGTTTCGTCCGAGCTATGTATATTCTGTACCGACCTCTCCGACAATGGGGTGCACCATATGCCTATGTTACTATGGTTTAAAGATTCATTCAAAATTGCCCATCAAAGAATAAGAGTAAACAATAATGGTGACATAAATAATAGTAGTTATGATAAAGAATATTAAAAGAACCCAGAAAAAAAAATGTGTTGCCTTCAAATTCCCAAGAATACTCAATGCCATAATCATTCCGAGCATTAGCTCCATTTATGACACTTCATCAGATGTTCTATCAGCAGACCATCAAGATCTTCCACCTGTCTCCTCCCAAATGAAATCATGCGCTTCAAGCATGCAACTCAGTCTCATAAAAAGGATGCAGTGGTCTTATCAGATAGGCTTAAGACCACTCCACATCATTCCTTTTGAACAAATTTGGTATGGCCATGTCCCCAGACCCTCCGCACATGGCATGCTTTGCACAGTTACATGGGGCTGGCTCAGCCAGACTACGTTAAAGGGGTGGTATGTACGGAATTGTTTTATTGAGCAACAATGAATTACATCCATATAATAATAAGCGTGTGTATCAGAAACAGGTTAAATTGATGAGGGAAGGCAGAGCAGGTTTAATAAAGTGAGGCGAAAGTACAAAAGAGATGGTAAAAGGCTATTCATTAGTGGGTCTAATTGGCTATATAAGGCGGAGTAGTAAAAAGAAGGTGAAAGTATGAAATAGAAGGAAAAAAGGGAACAATTAATTATAACCAAAAAGAGGGTGAAATTTAAGTCTATAATCTCGATAAAAGGTGGGAGATTCAGAAGCGTGAGGTAGACAAAGGGCGGAGAAGGGACTCCAGGACTCAAGAAGAAGAGATGGAAAAAAAGGAAAGAAAAGCTGAGATAGTTCGGGAAAATTCACAAGGACTACAAAGTCATGTTACTTCCTTCTGACATGACTATAACTGCAGTTGACAGGTTTATGTGAAAGCATGTGTTTTCAGAGCAAGCACATTGTATCTGTCGCCACACATTTTACAATATTATGTGGAAGGATTTGTGTCCCATCAACAGATCTCTGTCACACGTGTCAACAAAATGCTAGCGTTCTGATTATAATTGCTAACATGCCCGACCAGCTTAAATCTTTGAAAACAACATGCCCTGAAATATATTCAGCTCGCTCGTGTACATCAACACAATTATAACCAAAGCTGTGAACCCTCAGTGCTACTAAGCTAATAAAAGATAATGTCAGACTAAAGGAACAAGCAATGTCTATTTGCTATTTCAATCAGGCGTTAACATAAATTGAACAAAGAAAATGGTACATGGAAATGCTGTCTTCATAAGAGAACAAGCTAAGCAGGCCAGAAACACTCACTGGTGTGCATTTCAATCGAAACTTCAATTCTTTCAACTCCATTAACTTCCCTGAGCATAAAAGCAAACTGCACCGCAGGCTGCAAGAAATTATTTGCTCGTGTGACTATCACCTGAAGCTAGGGGACATTAACCACATAATCTGGTACCTACGCAGTGCTGAAACAATAAAAAAAATAGTAGCACAATGAAAGGTCCTAAATCTTCATTCTGAGTAAGTTATTCCTACCGAGTAATCTCCAAAATCAGAGTATGACTGACAGACAGACAGTCAAGCAGACAAAACAACCACTATAATAACCCTCTCGCTCAAGCAAACTGAGGGTTTATCAGTGTACAGCATCTAAGAAGAGCAAAATGGATGGTCAAGCTTCAGTGATTAAAGACCATAATAATATATCAAATGTCTCCTTGAGGACAAAATCCAAATAAATAAGATTATTCCTTCTTGCCTGGATGCTAAACGCCAATAGTAGCCATTTGTAAGACGAAATTTTCCCTACAAACTTGCCCAAAAACCTGTAGTATTAATATGCAGCAGATCATATTTTGTAACAGTAATAACGAACTAGCTATTATTCGTGTGATATAAAATCAATTGAGTAGCATTTTGTATCTAAATATTGTGACCTGGTAAGCTTAAAGAAAGTTATGAACAAAAATTATTCTATCAATGTTAAGTTTCCACCACCTTTTCTATGCTAGGTTCAGCAATCATGGCAAATTTGCGGTAGAAATTCAGGTATAAATGAGTAGAAATTCAGGTATAAATGAGGTGGGGTACTCACCACTTCCACATTC
>WLWI01003019.1_pt1 | contig 14477 bp, 6 predicted proteins | sample 6701501 | NCBI WGS metagenome assembly WLWI01 (sample SAMN12718690, study PRJNA515312) | sponge metagenome | isolation source: marine sponge | host: Mycale hentscheli | place: New Zealand: South Island, Marlborough, Capsize Point | collected 2014-11-01
TCCGTGATTTACAGCAACCTACTGGGTTGTAAAGATATCAGCAAGTGATAAGGTAAGCCTAAGCCCTTATAATAATGCTCAGAGCTTTGCAATGAAGATATTCAGCAAAGAATAAACCATGCTACACTCTCGTCAAAGAGATAGCCAGATGTTTCAATCTAAGGCTTTACTTTCACTCATCTGTGGCTCATGATAATAGATTAGCCTGATCGTGAATTATTTTGCCACTTCACACTCTGGTTAATGAATAAGTGTTATTTTTTCAAAGGTAGAGAGCACGCTCTCTACAGTGCCGCCCTAGGTGTCTAGCCATAACCAGTTTCATTGTCAACTCTAATTATCAATACAGTTTACATATTTTGTTATGGTTGTCAATGGCTCTTTTCAGGCAGTGATAAAATAAATTACTATGCATCTCAACTAGCTACTGTTCTTAGAATTACATAAGTCATTTGTCATGCCCACCTGTACATATATAATTATATTGTATCACAATAGCAAATTATGTATTATTATAGACTCTTTTGGAGGTCACATTTAATAATGATAAACATTCATTTTATCACTTGATCAAACATTATTCCATTAATATGCAGTTCAGTACACTGCTTGCAGGCATATGATTTACTGAAGTGTACTGCTGGAAAATCTGTAGTATGCTTGAGAGGAAACTATGTAGTAAACTCTTATTCTGGAACAAAAATTACACTGGATTGGTAAAACATGAGTAAACATAGGAAGTTGTACATGTGGTTTGGTAGTTTGTTCCAGAATTAGAGTTTACCACACGGTAAACTATGCATTAAATTTACAGTACACTTCGGTAAAACAAAGGACTGGCAAACAGTGGTATATATTAGTATTTTTATAATAGTTCATTCAAATTGCCAGATCACATTATTCAATTAACAGTAAATACAGGTACTCTACCTGTTCAAGCTTCAATCAAGGCCTAAGCCTAAGACATAACTCTCATACACATTCATATCATCATCATCATCATACATGCACACTATTTCCTGTAGGTCAGGGGCAGCTGCCCATTATATAGCCTAAGGGTTAACATGCCTAAAGGCTGACATGCTCACTACTCCTAACAACATTGTTTTAGTTTCTGTAGTTACCTTAGTATTAGTATCTAAAACTCATTGTACTATCTATCTTGGCACTATAGTGGGTAATTGTTTAGTTGGGATATCAAGGAGGATTCTGAAGGTCAGAGATAACTACTCCCATTCACCTCCTGCCTGACTACCATTTATCCAAACAAACCCCTACACTACCCTATACTACTAGGAAGTGAATAAGTGAATAGTTAAATCAAAGATTAATTATTATGCATTTCCAATAGTCCAGATAGAGTAGCTACAAGTAAGTTGCATCACTTTTTTTTATCTGTACGGCATTCTGTGTCGTCCTTAAATGCCATTCTGTAATGTATACTATTATACTTATTAATATACATATTTTATTTCGGTGTTATGATAATTTGAATGTAGATGTTTGAAGGCTTATCAAATATTAAGTTATGAAAACTTTTAAAGAAGTTCCAAAAATTAAACCATAAACAGTCAACATGTACCATATGACCTTGAAACCAAAACAAATATGAAGCCAAAACTATGTTTTATGATATCAATAATTTCCCAGCATATAAAACAACACAAACTTCTATTTTCTATTAAAACCTAATTTATCAGCAATACTTATTACTTCTGCTATTTCAAATACTAGTCAAAACTATATATTTTAAACCATAAATTTTTATTATCATGCTAGGTATCAGGCACATGCTTGATGATGGTTGTGTCTACTTAGACAATTATTTTTATTATTATACTTCTGTTATTCCTACTATTACTCTAAGATCAATCATTAGATGTATAATCTAAAGCAATTTTTAATATGCTTTTTAAAGTTTAATGAAATCCAGAGGAGTAATACATAAATAAACAACATAGTAACAGTAGTTAAGAAATTGCTAGCTACTTTACTGAAATTTAACAGCATACTATAACTGTAATGAACACATAATTTTAATTATTGCGAACTGAACTTTAAATTAGCTCACTCTCGAAAGCGGTCTCAGACTCCCGAGTTAATAGAGGTGAACAACCTTTTAATCTAAGAATACACAAACATAAATACCCAATAGTATGATGCGGGGTGCTGTGGGCAGCAGCCCGTATGAATATAATTAAGGTGAACGTGGATGGGTAAAGCGTTGACATTAGAACTTAATGGAATAGTACGGATACACGTAAGAAATAAAGGGTGACAGTTCAACGTATGACAGAGTTTCATTGTTCAGGAGCTAGTCCTGTAGGTCCTGGACACTCTGTCTGGGTAAGAATCCCAGACAGACACATTAAAAATTTGTAATAATTATAGACTTCATTTTTGTATGTTCATCATATTATTTAGGCAGGGACTGATGAGTGATTGTTGCTGCAGCATTCACTTTCTTCACTCAAAGTTGGATTATATATTGGAATCGGTGGGGGCTCTTCTTCAGCTTTATTACATAAGAAATAATTTTAAGAACTGCTAATGTATTTTATAAGCTGACAAATTAGCTATTTTTAATTTGTACTATATAATACCAATAGTATTTGTGATAATTTAGTTAAAACTTCATATGCTAATTTCCCTATATGATGTAGTAAACCCAGCTAAACTACATTAATCTCTACAAATGTAAACATTCTTTTATAAATTCATTTATTCAGTCTTTATGGGTGTGCATGTGGTTAGTTACTATGTTCTTATAAAGCATAATTGTGCATTAAAACTTTATCAAGTTGAGCCAGTATCTCAGTCTAAAAAAGGGATAAACTTGCATCAATAATAGGAGACAGAGGAACCCAGCCATGAATGACTACATGCTATACTTTATAATTGTTTATATCATAATGCATCTATTCTTCACTTAAAGGAAAAGAATAATCACACACAAATTTATACAAGAGAATGATATCAACATTATCATAGCAGCAAAATTGTATGGCACCAAATTGAATTGATACTGAAATGAATTGTATGGCACCATATTGAATTGATACTGAAATGAATTGTATGGCACCTTATTGAATTGATATTGAAATGGATTGTTCACTGAATTATGTGGAGAAATAGCTAGCTAACTTTATAGTAGTGTTGAAGAAAATCAGCGATAGATTACTGTGGAGAACCACTCCACATGAACATAATCATTTTAGCTAGTTATGTTTTATATCACTATCATTATTATTGTATTTTAGTTTGCACATTGTGAATCGGGCACTTCTGCTGCAGGGTACGATGTTCGTCGAACAACTTCGTCCTCGCTCCATCACCTTATGTATTTATTTGATTGGACATTTGAATAACTACGTCATTATTCACAAATTTAAGCATTGTATCATTGTTCTCAGTTTAGTTCTGTATTATAACAATTTAAAAGTTAGACTGCTGTTAGCTAACTTAATTGACAGAACTCGAGTCGAGAAAGAGTAAAAGGATTATAATTCCCTACATTTGGTGGCAGCGGAAGTTCAGGTTGAAGGCAAAGTAAGACCTAGAGAGCCCAACTGCTCTGGAGAAGAAAAATACAGCCAAACTGGAGAACGAGTGTTTATTGTTTATTTAGCAAGAATGCATGAACTACTAAACAAGGTTTCACCAAATGTATATACCAGTCTGTGATTATCTTAGTAATTAAAAGAATGAGTGGTTGAGTGAATATGTGAAGTATTAAACAAAATTGTCAACCACACTTACCATCAGATGAACTTTTGTCTTCCTTAAGTTCTGACAAAGAAATTTCAGAGTTTGCAATATTTGATTGGGTAGATAATTCACCTAGTAAAAAAAGAAACCTGACTACCTGAGATAGTGATGCTCTAATTGTGGCCTTATTTTTTTCTCTTAATTATGCTACATTTGTGCAATTGTTTCATTTGGATATTATTTATTGGATGTTATAATTTTTACATTGCATATACCTATATAATCTTTTCATTTGTTACAGGAAAATATCACGAGTTTGTTGGCTTAGTATTTACATGAGTACACAGGCACTGGAATAAATATGGCCTATCAGATGAGATATATTTTGCTGTATCCAATGAATAATACATCTATTATGTAGTGCTAAAGTAGTAATAAGTTTTTGTGCAATAAACACATGTGTAAGCCTGAGTGGACATAATGAATCTATGATAAGTCTGAACACAGGTGATATGAAAAAATACGCCACACCCTGTTTACTATGACGCACTTCCTATGTGGCAACAGGTTTAGACTCTATTAAATATAATTGTACTTTCCTTACTACCTTAATCATATCAGTAAGTTGGTATTTGTATATACATTAATAAATATAACAAAAAAACAGTATTTATGACTTACATTGCTCTTCAGTATTACTATTTGAATATTCTACCAAATGGTCCTTAAATGGCTTTGCTTGGCCACACTGAGTGCAAGAATGCATTTCTGCATAGTTCATTGCTCTTCCATTTCTCTAATATTAGACCATTATCGCACAGTATACAATAAACTGACTAATAGTAAGTAAATACAATATTGAATAAGATAAGTTTGTGAATTTATATTATTATGTTAAATCATATTTTTATCATAATAATTTTAAAATTCATTGTTCACTTACTCTGGCAGCATCCAAGGACACATTTGGTAAATGTAAATTTCTATCCTTGTAAAGAAGTGTGGAGTATTTGTCCTCAGATATTATCTGAATGGTACATGCATAAGAAGAGTGACATTGTGCTTATTTTCTACTATTGGTAACACAGAGAAACTGTAAATTCAACAATGTGTTAATAGAAATTTTATAGAATTAAAAAGAATAAATAATTAAAAATAAGGAATGTTAGTAATCAAAAACACTTTGTACAAAAGCAAAATATAAAGTCTTACTACTCACAGTTGTGAAACTTATTCATAATGGTAATTCAATATTATTAGCTTAGTAGAATTAAAATTAGATATACAAAATCACAAAACTTTTCATCTAGTAAGCCTTCTTCAGTTGTGAGGTGTATATATGACCGTTTAAATAAAATAAAATAAAATAAATTGTCAACGAGAAAAATGCACTTAGCCATGTGTCAATTATTTTACCACATGTCCTTGAATGGCTTTACTTGGCCACACTGAGTGCAAGTATACATTTCTGCATAGTTAATTGCTCTTCCAATTCTCTAATATTAGACCATTATTGGACTGTATACAATAAACTGAAAGAAGAAAAAAGAAAGAACGGTACCAAATTACTTCCATAGGAGGTTAATAGAAGCATTAATTATAAAGAGCACCAAAACAACGTCAAATATAGACAAAGGCCACGAGCTCAACTCCACATGGACTCCGTTCCTATAAGAACTTTAGCGTCAATTGACCCACAGCTAAGTGCATTTTTCTTGTTGACAATTTTGTTTATTTTATTGTATTTTAAACTGTCATATATAAACTCCGAACTGAAGAAGGCTTACGAGCAGAAACATTTCGTGAATTTATATATCTAATTTTAATACTACTAAACTAATAATATTGAATTACCAGGAATAAAGTAGCAATGAAAATCTACAACATTATTATTCATAATGATAAAATGAAGCTACGCTTTAGTCATTGAAAAAATATAAACGTGTCTTGTTGTATTGAAGAATAGTTTTACCAAGCAAATGCAAACATGAGAATTTCTAAAAATATTTTGTTTTCATTTACATGTAGCTTACTGAAACTTTCAACTTTTCAAACAGAAGCTTTGCAGAATACAAAAACCAACTCTCATGGTTTATGTATTCTACAAAGCTTCTGTTTAAAAAGTTTGAAACGTTCAGTAAGCTACATGTAAATGACAACAAAATATTTTTAGAAATTTCTTACTGTTGGGAGCTTTTTGCTTTAATAATATAGGTGGCTGTTGCACCAAAACAGCTCTGGGATGACAGGATATTTAATCGGTTTGAGGTTGTTATTATTTATTCCTGTTTTTTTTTTTAAATCATCCTCTGATAGGGATAACATTATGTGAATGACACATCCCAAATAGTAAAATAATGACTTCTATTCATGTATTTCACCATAACCGAGTATTCTCAGTGATTTCTCTCTAATATATTAATATATCCAAAAAAATACTATGCTTTATCTTTAACTATCTTTTGTTTAATCAATTTAAGCAGCTCATATTCAGATTATATTCAATTTTCTTTTCTATCTAATGTAAATGTACTTGTATTTTATGGTTCTAGATATAACTGAATGCTCTTATATTTACTAATTTCAATAATAAAAAACACACTGTTACTAATCAGATTAAATGAGGCTAGAATATACCTATTACTACTACATACCTGATTTTTTTTATACATTATTTTAATTCATCTAATTAAGTTCTCTCTTACTTACATTTGAAATGGGAGGACCATTAACCATAAAATCTTTACTTTTTCCATGCTTACTATGGTGATATGTTAACTGATCATACGTATTCTCCCAAATTTGTTTACAAAGGAGATATGTAGATCATTTTAAACATTGTCTGAAATACTATAATATTTAATTTACTGATGTACCTGATGTATTCAACTTCTCCAGTCTTTATTTCTATAAAAGACAGATAATCATTCCTATATACTAAATAATATAATTGTTCAAACAACATGGATATGTACCTTCGATCTGCTTTCTTCTTATATCCTATAGAACATGCTCAAAGTTATTCAACTTAGTAGCTATCATCACTTAGTAACTTACGCCATATTAGTAGCAAACTCAACCCAAGTTAAGTAAATGCTGTTATTGTAGCTCCAAAGACAGTGTTTATAACCGAAACAAGTGAGTCATTCTTTTCTGTCCATGAAGTTACTGAAGTTGTATTTACCACTCTACTGAAGTCAGGATCTACTGATACAATACCTCGTTAATTAAAACTTTACAATTAATTTAATATCTTACCAAAAACACATCCAGTACTGTCCCATGTTCCACTCTCAGAACAATTTGTAATAAATTTATTATCATCACTTGCACATGTTAACTCCCAAGTTCCATCATGATGCACTAGCTATGTATGAATTTCTTAATAATTTCAAATTAGACGCATAAAAAAGGTATGGTCCTAAAATAAAAAGCATAATACAAGTAAAATTGGCTGACTGCAACAAACAATGGCATAATAATCTACATCTTTACTTCAATTTATCGTACTAATTTTAAATTTAGAAGGAACATTGCAGACAGAAATATCTAATTCAAAGACTTCATCAAGTAGCTATATCAAGTTCTAAAATAAGTTTCTTGAGTAGAAATAGTCCTATTAAGGCTTCTTGATGAAACTTTAACCAAAGAATGACCAGAGATATTCCACCAAATATTGATATGCTGTCATTATTGACAACAAGAGAAACGGACAATGTAGAGCTACCTAAACAGAAAGAGATATTATACAAGAATTAATATTATTTCTCGAATTTATGTGTAAAATCAGACACACTAGTGTTATACCGAATCAGGGTGGTCTTCATTTCCCTCATGAAGACTCACCATGATTCAGTATTCAATGCATTGGAAACACCCACTTTTCACAATCACTGGAATCAAATTATATAAAAAATTTCCCCACAATTGTAAATAGTAAGCATGTGTATGTTGCCAAGAGTAAGATATGAACTAAAACCAAACTGATCCCATGGTTAATTTGATTTCAATACAAGCCTTTATGGTCAGTTAGATCCCAACAGTATTCAAAACAATTATTAATTTGAGATATGTTAAGTAGTCACCAGAAAGGTTTGATTGTATAAGGAACATATTATGGACTCCAGCATATTCAACACCTATAGGATCCAACTTCAGTCGTGTATATAAAGGATCACATCTATTTGCTCAGTTGCTCTTTGTTAATGGAAGTCTTTTGATATCTTCAGTTACTATTTCAAACACTAGTTTATTAGTGGGAATGATTATTTATTGTAACAACGAGCAGAGAGTCATTAACATGCACTGTAAAAACCGGGGTGTTTAGTTACACCTAAGTGGGTGTACTGGAACACTTTTTGCATTGGGGTGTATTGTTACACTCATAGAGTGTTGTACTGTTACACTCACACTGCGAAACACTCTATGATCATACCAAAAAGAGTGTATTTTTATCAGGAATAATCTTTCAGGAATACTTTTTTTTATATACCAACATTTTATAATGAACCTGTTGACTTATAATAATTTCCCATTATTATTTGTTGTTGGTTTTGTTTTATTTGTTGTTTTACTTTCCATTGCAGCAATAAAGGCAAGCTGGTATAACATGGAGCTTTGGATGAAGAACATGTTCTTCATCCAAAGCTCCATGTTATACCATATAAATATTCTTACTGGTTAACTGTTGTACTGTGCCAAGTATATTTTATTCATTTGATCACAAATAAACTGAGAGTTATTTAAAAAAATCTTTACTAAACTGCTTGAATGCTTGTTTTACTAAATTGAGGAAACTATTACACTAAAGATTTACTGCATAGTTTACTCATTTATTAGTAAAACATACTTAGTTTTACTTGACAGGAAACCTTAAGTAAAACATTGTACCATGTTTTACTGTAGTTTTACAGGTTTGTTTTTTTACACCTTTGTTTCACTCGTGGTTTACTGAAGGGTCCAAATGTTGTTAGTTAACTATTAAATGCATTTAACTAATTGTTTTAGTTAACTTCTTGCATTATATTATTAAGCAAAATTAGAAAGCTAGGAACTGTTAAGGATAACTTGGCTGATGATTAATTGAGGAAGAATCCCTCATAATATCCAGTGTGCATACCACTGCACAGTTTTATAATGGTGTAGTTTTTTACTTGAGCACTCAGGTCCCAAGTCCTTCCAGAGAAAGACACAATTAGATAGTGACCCCACCTTGAGTTTATAATGTCCCTCCAACGGCATCGATGAAAATGTAGCTACCTTAAATATTTGTTAGGCTATGTACTGTTTCCTAGACATAGGCGGCTCTGTGCATCGTGAACTACCGCCCTCAGGCCCTAAGTACTTCGCTGAGCTAGACGCTGGACCGTTAAAATAAGGCTGTTTCCTCCCCAGCAGCCTCGCAAAGATACTGCATTATCTCATGGAAAACCCTTTTCCAGTTACGTGTAGGTAAGTATCGCCAGGCTAAATAAGTTAAAAACGCTTTACCATAAAGTAAAACTCTCGACTGGAAGTGGTCGTCTAAACTATTGTTGCGATCTAGTCTACTGATTTATATACGGCTACGCTACTGTGTCTTGAAGGAAGATTTCGCTGTCTAACCTGGCTTATGCTTCTGGGTAAGTAGTTTTATGGCTAGCGGTCAGTGGGTTTCTAAGTATTGTAACTGCACGGGGTCACCCAGGTCATTTTTTTTTTCCTGGTGAAGTTGTGTTTCCTGAACAATTTTTTCTAAGCTAATATAGCTACTGTATGAATTAATTAATAAATGAAAATAAAGAGCAAGGGTGGCTTGAATTATGATAGTGATATTTTGTGTAGTTTTAGTTATATCTTTATGACAAGGGCTCGTCAGTTTGTTTGTTCCATAGTACTCTTGAAATTTTTCATTTCTTTGTGAGAAAGTGTGGGTGCATGTTGGAATGGTTTCTAGTTACTGAATTATTCTAAAACATGCTCCACCCAAATTACACTCTCATAGCTTTTCCCATGGCCACCCTAACATCCTTTAGCGTGCTCCTGGACAATGAAGGGGAGATAATCATTGCATACAAGTCAACATACATAATTATATTTTCTGCTTTGTTTTAGGCCCATGGTTTCATGCAGGTTATGGGAGCCCTGGGATTTCCACCCTAATTTTTTTTTTACCCCTTCTGAATTTATTTTGATATAAGTTATGAAAAAATTGTAGGAATTTGTAGTAGTTTGTCCAAGCTTTCATGATCATGACTTCACCATTTTCATGTGGCTAAACGGTTTTTGTGACTTTACAAATCTCTCTCTTATCTCTTCCCCCCCCCCCAGTGAAAATCCTGTATGAATTTCTGCCATTTTAGTTCATGTAATTCTGATAAACTCTAGTGATATCATTTTACTTATCTGATTATTCTTTATTGAGCTGTTGTTGTAGGACTTTTTCAGATTGCCAATTACTTAATTATGGTTTAAACAGTTTATTAAATGATTATTCGTTTTTATTATGTATCTCTAAGGCAACGTCAGTAAATTTGTCAGTTCTCTAAGCACATACATAAGAGCTAATATCACGGCTTCAGAGCTTGTATAACCATGTTTTGTGCCGAGGTGGTAGGGGCACCCTGTAATCCCCCATCTCCTCCAAGCTTTAGTTCCCCCTAGAATTTTAATTTAGTAAGTAGCTGCAATAGCTATAAGCTTGAATTATGTGACAAAGCACAGGTCAGTATAAGGTATACACTTTCACATAGGCATGTCCATCAAAGCAGTGTGGGTTTCCAAAATGAGAGTGGCTAAGTACACCAGTGTTTCCCACCCCCAGCGCAGAATCCAGTATGACACCCTGATAGCTTAGTCATCATATGCTTTTTCTGAAGTAAGAGTATGTTCTTTCCCCAATTTATTATGTCACTATGAAGCATTTGTGCATTTTTCAGCTGATGTTGTGAGAATAGGGAACAATAATTTTCTTCCGTTGGCCAAATATATTGGCTCCCAGTATTCAGATGTGCAGTGATGGGAAGAAAAATGGCCATTTTTCACATGCAGTTCATAGAATAAGAGTAGGACAGGTCATGGGAGCCATGACGACCACTAAGGCCATAAGAAACTTGGCATGATACAGTATAGTATTGATGACCATTACCAAATGCAAGTCTCATGACCTCATAGAGGTAGTTGCAGGTCTTATAAGTCACGATGTGGATTTGAGACTGGTAGTTAATTTGCTAATTTTTTTCGACAGACAATGTTGGTGTTTTTTTTGTTTTTTTGTTTGTTTGTATGTTTGTATGTTTGTTAACCCTAAGCACGCATGCATGAGAGAGTTGTAGTAGTTGCCCTGTCATTCTGTCTGTCATGCTCTGATTTTGGAGATTACTGACAATTAACCGTTGATTTAGGTATGAACTTATTCAGAAATGAAGATTTAGGATCTTTTATTGTGCTACTTTTTTTTAATTTGGGGCTAATTGTTGATGAAACGTGAAGCTTTCAGCTCCCTAGCGTCACATCATAATCACTTGAGCAAATAATTTCTTGCAGCCCGCAGTGTAATTTGCTTTATGCTCAGGGAAGTTAACTGACGGAATTGAATGAAGTGAAGTTCATGAAAAATTATAACAGTGAGTGTTTCTGGCTAGTTTAGCTTCTCTTATGAAGACAGCATTTCCATGTACTGTTTTCATTGCTTGAGCTATATTGATGCCTCATTAAAATAGCTAACAAAAGGGCTAAGGAAATGATAAATGTTGTCTTATTGGACGAAATGCTTTCTTCGTGATTTCATCAATTGATAAACTTTTGTGGCTTTTTTGGTGTCCAGGGGCGTGGAAGGTTATTTGGAATAGGGAGGCTCCACTGCACTTGAGTTAGACAGGGAAGTACTTTGTGTCCACATGTGTTAGAATTACAAGCACGAAAACACAAATCCGAGAATCTTGAATTATGTTGAGCTAGTTTTACTTGAGACATACACTTTCTATGTAGGAGTGTGAAGTGGCACGTGTACTAGTGCAGTGACTACTCCACTGGTGTACACGTGATGACTCCTGGACTTCAAAACTAGAGGTGAGGAACTCTAGAATGACTTCTTAACTCCCCTAACAAGAAAGAGGCCTTGTGAAATTATTTTTGTATTTACTATATTTATTACTCATTTTAATTGACTTGAGGATATTTCCATTTAATGCACACTTAGACAACCTGAAATATACAGGGAGCGACTTAGAGTCTGAACTTTTAGAACTCTTGTCACTTCATTTACTAACAGAATAATTCTTTGAAACCATTTGTATGTGTGGCCGACACACACACACACACACACACACACACACACACACACATTATACATATTTATTCAACTCTTCATTTGTAAAGTATTGAATTCAAAAGAAAGGTGAAGAGTTCCCGAATCATTTGGTCAAAAGAAAGGTGAAGAGTTCCCGAATCATTTGGTCAAAAGAAAGGTGAAGACTTCCCGAATCATTTGGTCAATGACCCTGACGATACACTGTAGCTATACACAATCACCTGGTCTCACACATGCACACACATAGCTACAGTAGTGAAATAAATGAAAGTGAAAGAAGAAAAGGAATGGTACACATGATAGTTAGTCATTTGTTACACAGGGGCTGGAGTCAAGTATTTCTATGGTCCTGTGATTTCCAGATAATGTAAGATTCATTAACCCTTTCACCGCCAAGTTTATGATGACCAATTCGGTAACATGAAAATGTAACTAGTGATGTGCTTGAGCACAAATGGCGAGCGAGCCTAATACTACACTGGAGTGTTAGACGTTTGGTTTTAACTTCTAATATTCAAGCTACTAAAAAAAAGTGGAGTTTTTTAATTATGTATTATACGGTAAAGGCATTCAATGCCATAGTAACCAGTCCCCGAAACTATTTCAATTGAAACAATAAACAAGTCACGTTCTTTAAACTTTTTCTTTGGGATATTTTTGTAATGCACAATACTTTCACATAACTGAACATACATATGCAAGACTTACCTTCGTGGTAAGTCTAGTTGTAAATATTAAGTAAATACTGTTGCATAGGGCTTATACAGTAGAGGTCAAAAAAAAGTTCCCATAGCGACCAGACTTTTTAGCGACTAACAGAAAAATAGTCTCTAGGGTAAGGAGACTTTTTAACGACTAACAGAAAAATAGTCTCTAGGGTAAGGAGACTTTTTAACGACTTTGTATCAACGACTTTGTATCAACCAATGCCGACTATACAAGTCACCAGCTGCTGAACCGACTTTTAAAAAATGGTTAGCAGCCTAGTTTTAATCTGATTTTGCAGCTGCTACACACCAAGCAGGTGCTGCCCTGTACTAGTTTAACCACAATAACTGAAGTGCTCTAGAAGGGTTCTGCCCCTAACCTTAAAAAAGTCAGACTCAGAAAGGTCCCTAGAGAAAAAGAGAAAAAAGTCGGTACAAAAAAAATAAAATTGCCAAAAAAGTCGGGCTAAAAGTTGCACAAAAAAATCGTGTCAAAAGTCTTCCTACAGACTTTAGAAAGTCGTTAAACCGACTCAATGGGAACTTTTTTTGACCCCTACTGTAACTATGACAAATAGCGTATTAACTTACCACCGCAACTAACTCGATAGAAATGGAACTCCAGTAAGTTTTTGAGTTTAAACTGCACCCACAAGAAAATTCAAAGTGTCAGTAAACAATTCAATTTCTAGGATGATACGGGTAATGATCGTTAAACCGGAGGATACTGTTTAGTGATGTTTGGGACGGGGCCGAACACTAAGTTAACTCGAAAATACGAGAAGGTCAAAGTACAAAATGGCATACGTATGTTGAACAACCTCGACATTTTGTATGGAAACACTGTATAATAGTGCATAGCTACAGTGAATGTTCTTCCTGCCCCATCCAATTAGATAATTTATTGCTTATTACTCCTTGGAACAAGCAAACCTCTGATTTATGATCTGAAAGATTGCTCTTGATTTGTGGGTTCTACTCTTTTAGACTAATTTTTTCTCACCTGCATAGCTAAAATATGATTTATTTATGTCTAGAGAGAAGATTACAATATGTAGAGAATCTTAATCAGGATAACTTTGTGATAAAATTAATAATGATCACTCCGATCACTGGAGTTCATATTTTCCATTGCTAGTAGCTACTGTTTTGGTTAACTAAAACTAAAACAAAACCCCTTAGTTTGAAGAACAGCTATATAAAACTAAATGGAGAAGATAGAAAATTTGATTAAAACTAAAATTACACTAGAGTGGATGACAATTAATATAACAATTAGCTAAGTAAACATATAAGTAGCTGTGTATACAGTAGAACCTCTCTACAATGGATTTCTGGAAAAGCAACCTTAAATCTCAACGACAGCAAACAGTATGGAGCAAAATGATCTTCCACAATCTAAAATAGCTAACCTCTGAAAGCAACCAAACTCTTAACATCGATTCTTTAATATTTGAACAACAATTTATTGTTCGTTGGAGCAAAGTTAAATTCTGCGATAATTCGAGTCCAGCCCGGATCAGTGTGTACATACTTTCAGAATTGTTTGTAAAACGACTGTAACTATAACAACAGTCCGCGCCCACCTAGTCAGCGTTAAAAGGAAGGTCAATCTTCTCGTGTCCAGTCTCAGTAAGTAATACACAGTTAGTGCTGGGTGGAATGGCCCTGTAAGAAAGGTAAGAGATGTTTAGGTGGCTATACTTTATTCCGGGGCTGCATATGCACGTGCAAGTTTGATACAGGATTTTTGACTAGGGGGGGGGAGGGGG
>WLWI01003020.1_pt1 | contig 14476 bp, 6 predicted proteins | sample 6701501 | NCBI WGS metagenome assembly WLWI01 (sample SAMN12718690, study PRJNA515312) | sponge metagenome | isolation source: marine sponge | host: Mycale hentscheli | place: New Zealand: South Island, Marlborough, Capsize Point | collected 2014-11-01
TATACTTCTGCTACTACTGCGCGATAGTTTCTGCTCGCGTATTATCAAATGGTGGGGTATTGGCGGGGAATAAATTAATGTCCGGATCTACAGGCAGTGCGCGTTGCTATGTGCGGCCACCCTTAAGGGCACACTGAAAAGATGTAGTGTTGTCTTTTAGTGGCTCTAGGATACACAGCTATTGATTACAAAACACCAGGAATACAACAATTCAATTATTGTAGTAGCATTCAAATAGTATTTGAGTAGTAAAAACAAATCAATTCCTGAAGGTTACCTGTAAAAAAAAAAAAAAGCTGTGCTACATAACTATATAAAACATGTATGGTAGATACACTAAGATGCGTGTAATTATGGACAAAATTAGAACTGCTTATACTTCATGCATAATATCAAAAAGTTTCAATTGGCTTAAAACACAGGAACTCACAATACCTTGCATGGCTTTATACTGAAGAGGAGAGATGTGCTCAAACCCACGAGGAGCAATATCCCATGAAGCAGATGGCTTCCTACGCTTGGACTTGTGATTTTTACGCTCCCTGGCTCTCTCTTCTTCACGCCTAGCAAAAGCCTCTGCTGCTCCTCCTGGCTCATTCTCTTGCGACCTGATAAAAAGAACAAGACGAAAATGGAATAGTATATGTGCTATCAACTTCTTGTTGACAATTTGTTCCACACTCAGATCTTCAAAGTATACTATATCTCAACAATTTCTTTCTCAGCCTTCTTTTACTTGAATAAATTTCAATGTAGTCTAATAATATAGTATGTTATAGGTACACATGCCCAAAGCCAACAAAATCTTTTGCAAAATGTATCAATTCATAAACCTCCAGTACAAATGTGATCAATTGATATCCTGGTTGATGGCACTGCTAAGTAATGTTCTATTTAACTTGGAAACTGTGCATGAAGTATTATAGTGCAGCTAAACTTAGTGATTAGCACCCTAGTGCTTCATTATTCATGGGGAATGAAAATATAGGCAATAGTTTACACCCACATACTTTCGCTTTCTGCCTCTGGACCTGCTCCTCTTGCCTCTATCTTTGCTTCTTCTTCTCTCTCGAGATCTACTTCGTTTTTTTCGTTCCCGTGACCTACTCCGCCTCCTGTCACGCCCTCGAGACCTGCTTCTCCTCCTTTCTCTAGACCTTGAACGATGTCTCCTCTTCCTCCTCTCATGATATCCGCCTTCTCTCACTTCATTAGGTCCTGCCAATTAAAAAAATAAAATAAAAAGATTACGTCTAAAAGCTCATGTTATTAAGACACATCCTGTTTACAATAGAGTTTAATGAGTTAGCTAGTGGAAGGAGTCAAGCAGTGATTGAAGTACAGAGTTCAGTGTCAGCTCACATGCTGAACTTGTTAGTTGAGACACCAGTGGGTATGCAGCTGAGAATACTATATAAGTCATCTAAACAACATATCATCTTTCCCCTTGCCCTCTGGGCTTCTAGTTCGAGAGGAGGGTCTAAATAATAATGTTTACAAAAAAAAAACTAACAATCTCCGTCCTATGGATGTGATTGGTATGGCTGGAGGCATGGGCCTTGGGAAACCCCAACAGTTGTAGCACACAGGAAACCCTCAAACATAGGGGCACACTTCATGTGGCATGCATGCACTCAAGACCTGCATGCAGCCGGCTTAACCAGCCCGACTCTTTCCCACATAGGATATCCACAACATTCAAGGTTATAACCCTCACACTATTAATGCAAGAATAAGAAATAATTAATTCATTTCTGCATAGAAAAGCTTCAAAGGACCACAAGACGTCTTCAACGTATCTGTAGTGTAAATCCCTATTTATAGCGCACCAACCCGAAGTAATTCAACGACAATATGTTTAGTTTGTTAGTCGCTACTATCGGACTAGCCCCAAAATCACCTTCTCTACTGTTGTAGTAAGGCTGGTCATTGCCTTGATTTTCATCTGGGTAGTTAACCAATCCACCACCGCGAGGTGGAGAAAATGATGGTGGAGGGACGTTGCCGTAATTGCCGTCCATGCTTTAAGTTTGGTGTAACTTTCAGTTACAGTGATATCTATGCTCTCAACTTTTTAACTTTGTCGCAGACAATAAGAGAGAAAGAAAAAGAAAAAAAAGAGAGAGCCACAACTCGCCTCCACGGACCGGAACGATTCGAACCGAACAGACCAACCGTAAAAATATTCTCATCAACGTCATTAGATCACGTGCCACTATATGGAGGCGGAGGCGTATACGGGATTGAGAAGGACACTCTATAGATTGCGCGATGCGGTATAATAGAGTGTGCGGTGATGAATAACGGCTATAACCCCGCCCTCATTACTACAGGCTCACCACTTCCACACCCATCCTACAAATTCTTGATTGAATCAATTGAGAGAGCGTCGTTGTTTGGACGAGTTACTCTTGCCGACTGGGAGCAGGACGTGTAGTAGAACAGATAGTACCTAAGCCACTCTAAAGTAAAGTAAGTTATTAATTTGTTTTCTGATCGGAGCTTGAAAGCTAAAGTAAAGTAAGGTATGCTAAGACTAGTATAAATTATCTCCTTATCTTATAAGTTTTCGTGATCTCTTAGTTTTTCCTGAGCATCGAAATTTGTAGCTCAACTAAAAAAAAACAACTTTAAAGGGGCAATTGGTCGAAGTGTGAAAATATACATTGGTGTGTTACTGTTAGCATTAGAAACCACATTTTGTTTAGTGTATTATTTCTAGTGATTTTGGTCATAATAGTAGCAACTTAATTTTTAGCATGCTATTTTATGCATTAATTATTTCTGTCTTTGTTTAGAATGTCTGAGAGTGAGCGGCTAACATCCATTAACCAACAACTTCAGAGAGAGGTTGGAATTGACAGAACAATGGTTTCAGACTCGGCAAATGAGTAAGCTTGTGTTGACAATATGCATGAGGTGGGATGGCAAAATTCTACATGCCTATACTTTATATAGTGATTTCACTCTGAAATTGTCCCTTTCTCTTAGTTCCTCTGTCCCTGTGGTGATGGGTGTAGTGAGGCTTGTAATTTATATTTCTATACAGGAAGCAACTTTGATGTTTTCTCATGAGTCTTGGTGAACTAGAAACATTTTTTTTTGGCATGGCGCCATCCATATATTTTGTGATACTATTAAGCTTCCTAGGAAAGTGAAATGATAAGCCCATATGATATATACTTTAGTTTGTGTAATGATACTTGAAAAACAAAAACTTGAAATGAGTGAAAAGCTAACCATTATGTGATAGTCTAAACATATCCGAACTCTTACTCCCAGAAATTAAAGTTTGCTTAAAGGAGGCCATTTGGGTTCAAACGAATGATCAAAGGTTTGTCCAAGATCTTCACAGATTTTGGGAATTGGTATTGCAGATAAGTGTGAAATAGCGTTGGCATAGTCTGTAGTGCAGAGTGTTGTTGACATGGTTGTGAACCTGGTGTTCCCAGGCTGGGAAGTGATGTTTACTTACCTTCAAGTGGTAATGATGTGTGACTTGATTATGTGAGGAAGTCTTTGATTGAGGAACTACCTGCCTGCAGAGTTACTCGTCCATGTGTAGCTACATGCACACATGTCCTTTCTCTCACACATTGGACTCCCATCCAATGCACATGTGCTATCGGGTACTTTGCCAGGTAGACCCACACGTCATGCCACCTGTTGTAGACCCACACGTCATGCCACCTGTTGTTGTAACCAGCCTTTATTGTAAGTAAGGTATTGTTGGGAAGGAGAAGGTGAGAATGAGCGAGGATGTCATTGTATTGCGAACAATGACATACATAGTGAGTGTTTTTCCAACTCACTAAGTATAGTGTAATGCAAGGGAGACTACTGAGTCCTATTTGTAGTTTTCTGGCCAGGCTATGATGAGGACTATTTGATGTGTTTGTATCTGCGTGTGTATGTGAGAAGTGGATACACAGAATGTGTTAGGAAGAGATTGTTTAGTCCTTGCAACGTGCACAACTCTTGGTAGTAGCAGTCATATCAGGTGGTTTTTGGGTCAAGAGATCAAACGTGAGTGTAGATATATAATTTGTATGTGTACTGTTTTGTTTTTCTCGCTTGGTTTTTTAATGTTGTGCAACGGAGTGTGTGTGTGTGTGTGTGTGCACAAGAATCCTATATCGTGTAAACATCAAAATCTGTTTAATGTTTGTGGTATCAAACGACCAAGCTGAATTTAATGGAGCTCATATCATTGGTCATAGTCGATTGGAGATAATTCATTGGACTCGACTACGGGCAGTTTAGTTGATATTGCTATAAGGACAGTAGAATCCAAGCTATTCTCAGAAGTTTAGCACTATGTTTTCTGCTTATCCTTCCCTTGTACTTAAAATAAAGTATCATTCAGCAGAGAAGCACTTCAGGCATGCTTGGCTGTTGCACCATGTAGGCCGTATGAATTGCCACTATCTAAGCAAGTATGTGATGGAAGACATTGTCTAGCTTGTAGATATACGCTGTTGTCTGAACTGGGTGTGAGGCCATCATCTACTATGACTGGGTTATCTTCTTTAAAATGGAAAAATTGACTAGAATATGTTTTTGGAGTTTTGTTGTGATAGGATATTGGTGATGTCTTTAGACACTTTAAAGTAGGTAAATTACGGCTTCATTTCATTAATGTCAACATGCTGGAATTTGTTTTGATTTGTATACGCTTTATAAAAGCATTCTGAGTGAGAAGCACTCAATTGAAGAAAAATGATGATAGAGTACGTGGAGTTAGGAGACTGAGCATCTGCTGCCTGTGTACACTGTGCACTGCATATGCATGCCTACATAGTTTAATGGCAACAGAAATTCCAAAGGTGGGTTGAACAAGTGTGTGGTTGTGTTTTTAAAAAATTGTGGTATTTCTGTTCCAAGTAGAGTTAACATTTAAGTTATCTCAACAATCATATCCTTCTCTTGTAATGTGCATACATAATTGGGACTGAACTGTGTGTGGCCACCAAGTTCAGAAATTGGGAGGAGAAATGCTGTTGTTGTCATTGTTATTGTCAGTACTCGGTGTACACACATGTTGGTTACAGTAGAATTTCTCTGTTGGTCGGTCATATCAATTAATTTTGAAGACGGCGAGATAAGGGCATGCCATAATTTGAGTTTAGTACCTTATAGTGCCAGAATTTTGGAAATGCCTGAGCATTATTGTACTCACAAAGCCATTCTTGTCAAATTCGGTCTCTGTAGCTGTCATGCTTCTGATAATACTAGCTGGTGACAATTTAGGTTAGTGGTATTTTGTAGCCAGTAAAGTAAGACATTGCTGTGTACATACTGTATCTCTCCCATTTGGTATTGACATGAGAACTGCTTCAGCCCATTCACAGACAGAGTGAAGATAATTGGGTATATGTATGTGTATGTGTGCATGTGGTGTGTGTATGTGTGTGTGTGGGTGGTGAGTAAGTGCAGTCATTAACAAACCTATGCCAAATGTACAACAATAACTGGTTGAGAAGCTGTTAACACCATAGAGAACATGAAGGGGAAAGAACAGTTAGCTATATTAGAGTGGTAGAAGGTGCTGATACAAAGACTGAATGCCCTGGTCCCCTGACCTAAATTTGTTATTACCTTGGTTGGATTCAAGTCTTGATTTGTTTTTGAAAGTTGGTTGAGTTGCTTTGGTAATGCCCTCTGAATTGAAGTGCTTGCATAGTTGCATATTTATAATGTTCTGAAGTCACAATTGTTTATTGTATTAAACTTTTTTTTGTCAAGTCGCTGGTACATATTCCCAATTTTTTGTTGCGTTCAGTACAAGTAGACACTTTAGATTGACTCATGTGAAGCATTCTGTTTGGGTGCACACACATACATGCATGTGCATGTGAATAAATGCTGAAAAGTCGTCTTTAAAGTTGCAACGTCTAATCAACATTGCAGTAAAGTTGGAAAAAAAAAAGTGATTGAGCTACTTGTTATGTGATGCTACTTGTTATGTGATGATACTTGTTATGTGATGATACTTTACCAGTTTTGTGCTCGGACTAATTTTTTGCAGTTATAAGCTAAGTATAGAGTTTCACAATAGAAGATGAGTATATTTCAGAAGTGTGGAACGAACACAGAGCATGTAATGGTGTATTTCTGGTGGATATTATAAAGCTAGCATTTTTTTCTAGACAAGGTGTGCTTAAATTATATGGGATATTTAACTTGCTTTAATATTAACCAGAGGGTTATAGTAGTCATCCTGTCCATCTGTCTGTCTGTCCATTTGTCTTACTGTCATGCTAAGAATTTGATGACAATTAACCGTTTTACAAAACGACAATTTTTTGTTGTTCTACTTTTTTTAATTTCAGGCCGATTTTTGAGAAAACTAGGAAGCTGTCAGGTCTGCGTAGGCACTAGCTTTTGCACTCCTTATGATCACATTGTAATCATGTGAGCAAGTAATTTCTTGCTGCCTGCGGTAGTTCTTTGCTTTGCTGAGTAATTTGACTGAATGCTGGAATTGTAATTTCATGTTGAAGCTACCGATGAGTATCCCAGCGTGTTTAGCTTCACTTAAGAGACAGTATTTACATATACCTCGCACAAGCTATATTGACACCTGATTAGGAATATGTATGCCAAATAAATTATTCTTTTGATCTGAGAAATAATTTTTTGTTCATAGTAAGCTGGTGTAGTAGCGTTGAGGATTCACCTTTGGTTGTTTATTTTAATTATTTCGCCCTATAGATAACTTGATTAGCACTCTTAAAGAGACACTGGTGTGGTATTACCTAGCAGGAAATACCACCACTTTTGTGCGAACCCTTTGCTCAATTGGCTGCAGAATGAAGAACCAGTTAAGTAGCTTTTGGAATGCATAAAAAAAAGCGAACTGTGTATTGGATTAGTGGATGTTTACTGCTTTATATTCTGGCACATCAAAGATGCTATTGGGTATGTGCAACATCAGAATTTACAAAACTTGTTGGGTACAAGTGCTGAGTGTACTACACTACTCAATATTTTTTTTTTTTTTTTTGAGAGGAATTTATTTGTGACACAGAATGTCTATTTTGTATTCTAAGACAAACATTACATACTTACGTAGGTGCTCATATTTACGCTCAACTCTCAAATTTTTATACTCACCATTCTTGTATTGAATCTAGAACTATGAAATACAATGAGTGGCAATTTATAATACAATTTTTATTTTATTTTTTATTTTTATTTTTATTTTATTTTTTGCCGCGGGCAATTTCGAAGGGAAATAATACATGGAAATAAAAAAATTTAATCCAGGGTTATTACCACAGCAACTATGGTATATGTTTGGGCACCTGCATAAGAAGAGTTAGTCTGGTTTAATAAACAATCAGTGGTGTGCCCATTAGTTTAAAATTCTTAAAAATGTCACTATAACACTCAAGTTGCACACAAACTTGTGTTAGAGTATTTATACACAATAACATTGCTGTTACAGTAGCTTAGCTGATTTAGTTGGCTAATTCTTTGGTACTGAAATAATATGTTGAATTACAAACAGTACTTGACAGCAACTTGTAATTTAATAGGCTATGCTTTATTTGGTAAAGGGTTTTAATGTTATAGCAACCACTCCTGCAGCTGTTATAGTGATTTTGTAATCTTCAAAATAAAATGGGTAGCAATTCTGCAATGGTAGCAAATCTGAGACAATAACCAGAGAACTTTAAAAAAAGTTTAACTATTTTCTTACTACAAGCTGAAGTTCCTTTAACCTTTTCCACTCCGACTTTCTTCTACACTTCGGGCGTCTTTTAGAATTAGAATTTGATTTTTGAATTTATACCGCAAAGCAACCACAAAAATTCACAAACAAACAGCCAGGCATATAACGTAGGTAGCTATAGCCTTGTAACAAGCAAAATAAGCTTCTATAGCCTGAAAAGTAACCAGAACCAGTCCATCTTACAGCAAGTTTCGAGGAGACTCTGAGGAACTAGCCCAATCGATTGATCTTGATGTCCGGTAGGAAAAACTTTGTCCATATTCTTCCAAAATGCTGAGGGACTCTCTATAGGCTTCATATTTTCTATTCTGAGTGATTGAAGTCTGTAGGCAACAAAACATTTGGGCGCTCGGTGTCCCGAAAATTTTCGGTCAATTTTTTTTTTTTATCGATCTCAGTTTTCAGACAATTAAAAAAAATACTTAACCTGCCCGTACGGGTTCAATATTTTTAAAAAGGAAATACAATGCCTACTTTACGTATAAAAAAAGAAATGACGGCTTAATCTAAAATAGATTTTTTATTTTAATTCGGAGAACATGGACCTGTTCTCGCCTGCATATTATGTGGTTACGGCGTCAAAAGGGTTCATGCCTAATTCAGTTTGTTAATAGAAGTGACAAGAGACAGCAACTTCAACACTTTCACTATTAGCTATCACTAAGTAATGCACTTGTACGATTACATTTGGATCAGCATATTTTCTGTCTCAATATTAATTTCATTGTGGATAAGCCTCAAATTGCCTTAGATTGCAAGGGTTGTTTATTTATGTTCGGTGTTGTTTTTGTTTTGTTGTGGTTGTTGCTATTTCTCAACTAATTCGTACTTGTCACATCATTTGACTAATTGTTGTTCTTTATTTGTAATGCAGGCTGAAAGATTATACTTTGTCTGAGCCAGACCCTCTTGTGACTGGAGTGCCAAAGAAGGACAATCCTTTCGCTAAGTCTACTGGTAAATGCACTATCTTATAATCCTGATCAGCACAAACTCTCTGTCATATCTCGTACTGGTTTAATGTTTTATACATATTTTCTGAGACCCATACATTAGACTCTTTTAACAATGTTGTCATATCTTAACTAAATAATATTAAGTATTTCCAAATTATTGATCATATACTGTGGGTTAGTTTGTGAAACACAATTCTGTCAGCCAATGGCCCATATCTTTGGGTTCATGGAGCATTTGAACTAGGTTCTTAAATACTGTCAACAACAATATGCAGTCATGGATCAGTAAAGGTGGGCATGAATAAGAGACATAGTCACATTAAAGCACTGAGGATTAATAGTGAAAATACTTGTAAAAAAAAGTGTGATATTCTCATACTCATTACACTTGAATTTTTATCAATGAAGGAGAAGGACCAGCACTATACAAATTAGCTACATAGTCTCCTGCAGTCAAGGCTTTAAGTACCTTGTCACGTGAAGTGGCATAGGACCACTATAATGTCTCAGTTGGAATAGTAAGGCCCTATTCTGAAAATTTGATAAGGTGTGGGAAAGTTGTTGGGGGAGGGGTGTGGATTGTTATACCAAACAATAACACTTAAAAGGCATCGTGTTAAAAACCACCCAATTGCCAACTGCTCCATCTACCATCGCAATCTTTGTTACACCTCATGAGATTTGCTTATGAACGACAAAGTAAAGTGAAAAATAAACGAGTATGATTTGTTCAGTAGCGCAAAAGTTACGTTCTTTTATTGACCAGTGGTTTTTTTAAGAGACAGCTTGCAATCTGTTTTGATAATCAAGCTCATTATAGTGAATAATTTGAATGCAGGCAGTACTCAATTTTCCACATGAATTCGAACCTGTCACCCGAGGATCCTCTTGATAATGACTCATTTTGATTTCAATCGCCTGTATCTAGAGTGCACTGTACATCACATCACATACTTTCGTTCTACTAATTAGCCACATTCCAATGATTATATTGCCAGCTATGGAAAGGATCTATCCAAGCAACAAACACAAAAAACTAATAATTTAGAGTTAAAAAAAATGTTTGTTAGGGATAGAAGTTGCACTGAAGAAAGAAATGTAAGCCTACGGTCAGGACTATCATCTGAGTATATAGCTACAAAAACAAAATAAAATGTAACATACATACTTCTTTGCAATGATGCCTAGGAGTAGAAGATTCAAATGCTGCTTTTTTAAGACCTAATACAATGGTACTTATAGTTCAACATTCAATGAAACCAGAAAATGTACGTTAATATTACAATCGTGGCCACCCATTCATATGTTATGAGACACAAGCACACACCTTCCACGTTCAGCTGCAGCAACAGAAAAGTTAAGTTCCCAATCTTTAGTTTTGTGTTAGTCATCTAGACGGACAAAATTTCAAAACTTCCTTGAATTGAACTGTCATTTCACATCAGTAGTGAAATACTGCTGCAGTAGAGTGTATCATTGTGGGTCTGGCGGAATTGACAAGCTTTAAAAATTATTAAACCTTCCAGTATTATAATAGGTTTCAGACTTTGTACGAATTGTGGGCCAGAACTGCAACTGAACCCATGATGGAGTGTAAAGAACTCTATGCCAGTGGGACCTATTCAAATCAGGTGATAAAATTGCACATCCCATGTGAGTCCGACAAGAACGTTGGTTGTCATCTCCAATGCATTCTCGAATGAATATCTTACAGTTTTCCAAAAGGACATATTTTTGCCATGGTCTAGCAGTGTGAATTGATAATCTATGTGGTTTTTAAGTAGCTACTCGTATTTCTTACAAAGGATCAGTGGGACAAGCATTTATTAAAAGTATCCGTAAGTCCCTTTATGTGAGAGTGTATCTTCCATCATCACATAGCAATGAGATGATGAGCTTGACACCGATATATCATTGGAGAATGGTTTTTCTCTGTTTTCATCTTCTTATTTTTCTAAGTCAAGTTGCTAGCATAATCATGCCTTGACTTAGTCAACAAGTCTTGAAGGTGAAACATAACAGGTTTTCAGCGTAATGTTTTTGGTGTTTATGTACTTGCACTTCCCCAATTCCATATAAGCTCTTACCTCTCAAACAACAAAGGAATCTTTTTTTCTCTTTTTTTTTTTATTTTGAAGGTAGAGAAGTTAATAATTGGATACCACAAATATCTGGCCATTCCATGAGTTCAATGATAACATCAACAGAATTGGGGAGTTTAGCTGACTCAGCAACTGCATTGGCAGATATTTACATCAGAAAGAACTTAACAGGAGGTAGGAACTGATAATAAAATAAAAGTGACTTATTTCAAACATACCAGTGTTTTTATGGAGGAAAAATAATTCCATGAAGAAAATAGATTCTTCTAAATATATGAACATGTTCAGGAACAATACCCACTGTAGGCACTCACTATCCATATACTTCACCAAAACAGTCCTTTATAACTCTTAAAACTAAGTTAGGTTACCCAAACATGCATCCTATAGCTAGCACTCACTGTTCTTATTATTCTCTGTAGGTGTAAAAGTAAAATAGAGATTCATATATTATTATTCTCTATAGTATAAAATAGTGATGAGTCACAACAATGGGGCACCAGAAGCACAAAAAATGTGTCATTTGTCGCAAAAATTCTATAACCTTAAAATGGACTCAACTTTCTGTTTCAACATCTTGCATTTGTACATCTCTTATAGTGTCTGGTTTTGCTATGCTTGCTGGCCACAATTAGGCTTGTTATTCCAGTAAAACACACACACACACAATTCATCACAAGTTGTTCCTCCATTCTAAATGGGCAAATTTGCATTAATCATAATAATAAAGTTAATAGGTCATGAATGGTGGTTAATCATGATAACAAGTACACTAATAGCAAATTTTCACATTCTAACAGCAGGGACGTAACCAGGATTTTTATAGTGGGTTCAATTTGAGAAAGATCGAGCTATTGTGCGATGCGAGTCAAATATAGTAGACGATGCATGTTTTGTTGAGCAATTTTTTTAAAGCAATGTTTTTGTGAAGCGCCCATTTTCTTCACCATTCCAATCCCTTTTTAAGTGATCCATGTGTCTCATCAATGGTGCTCAGCCCAAGTTTTATAGGTGGCCACTTGCGTTTGGATTTACAAGTGGGCTGCAACAATCAACTATTCCAGTATTAGTTCCTTATTATGAAGATATTATAAAATTTGACCTGTAAAAATAATAGCTTTTTTTTTTTAAGTCTGTTAATATTCACTGAACATTCATTGGGTCAGTATATACTCAAAGGATGCTGAGCCTTCTTGATTTAGTTGCATGCTGGCTAGCCTCTCCTACTATCCTATGTCTCCACACAAACAATGAGCCCTAATTGAGCTACTCATTTCTACTCTTGATAACTCTTTTTAAACCGGGCATCTTGCAGCCAAAATTGTGTTTCTTTAACAAACCTTTGAGAATACTTTACCAGAAGCTGGGTCGTGAAAGGCGTGGTTCAACCAAATCCCTAGAACCGCCCCCCCTCCCTCCCCTCTCCCTGGCTACGCTTCTATACAACCAATATTGTGTTAATTAAAACTTAACCCAACGTTTTAAATAATTGACATAATATTATTGGCTGTTAGAATGATAAAATTTGCTATTATTTTAGCAGAGAATGACTGAACAAATATATTACTTCAATTATAAAACATTTTTCGCATACCGAGTGAAATTTTCCTTAAGTTATATTCATGGCTGTGGCAAAATGCAGAGACTTTTGTCATATGCAGTCGCATAGGAAGGGTGAGGGGGGAGGGGGGGAGGGGGTTTGAGCCCCCCATAATATTATTAGGGCTCAATTTATCGAGGTGATTTCTCACATGAACTCTTTTAAACCACAAAGCATGACCTTGGAGCCCCCCTATACTGAAACATCTTCCTATACCACTGATATGACAGTTATAACTGGTGGCATAAAAATAGCCCCTCCCCTGTTTTTCTTTTCATGTTATACAACTACTGCTCACCTACTCTAGCAAATTTATATACAGGTATTAGAACATACCTGTCTTACACCAATTCCAAACAAGAGCTCTCGCGAAATTCCAATACTGAGAATTTAAGTTCATTAACAATTCAATACAGCTACTAGGGTAGCAAAAAATTCAGAAATTCTTGCATAGAAACGCAGAACCCAAGCCCGCGATAGCCCATAGAAACCACACCGAACTCTAGTCGATTATACGACCTTTTACCAAATAGCCGCATGTGCAAGAAGTTTGTACCTGACTAAAATAACCATCAGCTACTTTTTTTCGTTTCATCTCTGTTTTGCCGAAAGACACTAGACCGTACAAGAGAAAATTTCAATTTTTTTTTTCTTTTGTAGGTTCCAATTTTCCTTTAGTGTCTTACAGACCTACATGACAGATGAAACGAAAAAAAAAGATGAAATAAATTAGCTACAGAAACTAGCTACAACAGATTTTTAAAACAACATAATAGCTACAATTTTTATGTATTATATAGTTACCTAAACCCCTTATTCCACGCATCAGCAATAGCCAAACACAACAACAACCAAAAAAGAGGAACAATTGCAGCAAAAATTAATAGTTACATGTTAAAAAGGGGGTGCATGGGAATCCCATTTTGAGGTGTCCAGGTAACACTGGCTGTACTACTCCTCATGGGGTGTTTCCATTTCACCTAGAGGAAGTGTTCAGTTACACCCCTTTACACCCTTTACCAAATGGAGTGTTGTGATACGTCCATGTTCAAGGACGAAGTGTTCTACTACACCCCTATCAGAGCTCATAATGCACCAAATATGGTGTTATTGATACTCTACCAATGGGGTGTTGTGATACTCCCTTAAACTAGCTAACTCACTTTATAGCCTTATATTTTAGGGTATAAATTTATTCCAGTAATCAGCAAATGCAATAAATAGTTGTCCGTGATGTGACATTGTATCTATGTGATAGGATGAAGAATTAACTGTTCATGAATGAATGAAGATGCTCAGGAATTCTTCATACAGCCAGGATGATTAGACTGTTCATCATCACTCATGTCAGCAGTGATCTACAAACAGCAACAATAAACAATAAACAACAACAAAACATAATGGTAATTGACTTTGGACCAGTGTTGGGTCAAGCTCTGTAATTAAGAACTTAAGTCCAAGCTCAAACCTTTATAGATTTTTAGAGCTTAAGCTCAAGCCCAAGCCCATCAATTTCAAATCGGACTTAAGTCCAAGCTCAAGTCTTTATTTAAAGTTGAAATTGAAAATTACATAATTCAATAAACAAGGAAATGACTTTATTAATCATTTTATTGTGGAAGAACATTGAAAATTACATAATTCAATAAACAAAAAGGAAATGACTTTATTAATAAAAGTTACTAATATTGGTTGTGGCTAATAGCCTATTAGGTAAAATGAGAAAGTGTTATTGTCTATTAAGCTGTATCAAACCCAGAGCCTCCTACACTTCACACCACCACCGCGCACAAAATACGCGAAAACTGGAGAATTTATACCACGCATTGACAGGCAATGATCGGTAAAGGGTCTTCATTATATACCTGAGCTGCTTGCTGGGGAGAAAAGGGCGTGGCTGCACTACGAGGATAAAGAAACGCTGCAAGCTTTCATAAGACATCTGAGGAAAACCGCTCACCGGGGAGCATCATTTACAGTTTTAGGTGAGTTTTTTTCCTTTGGCTCTCGAGGTGATTTATACAGGTGTGTGTGTGTGGGGGGGGGGGGGGGGGGGGGGGGGTTGGTTTGGACTAATTAA
>WLWI01003021.1_pt1 | contig 14471 bp, 8 predicted proteins | sample 6701501 | NCBI WGS metagenome assembly WLWI01 (sample SAMN12718690, study PRJNA515312) | sponge metagenome | isolation source: marine sponge | host: Mycale hentscheli | place: New Zealand: South Island, Marlborough, Capsize Point | collected 2014-11-01
ACAGCTGATACTTCTGCTTTTCAGCAGAAATGTTCCCAAGATTGTTGTGTTTTGAACGAATCTCATGGAATAGAAGTGAGTTTTTGGTGAGAAAAATGGTTATGGGAATAATTGGCAGAAATAAATAAGTTGTACATACTACCTGGCTATTTATAATTTATTTCCACAGTGACCATGAAAGTGGTTATGAGCTTTTACAGCCAGGAAAAAAAGGGATAAGAAATTGGTTGTGTACTAAATTTCTCTTCAACCTTTCGAAATCTTAATACCAAAAGACCATTTCCCCATGTAGCCGGAGTTTATTTAAGAGGATTATCCGACATCATGTACAAATAATCGATATAATAATATGCTTGTGTGTCAGTAACAACAATGGTGTATGTAACATGTATAATTCATGAGCTGAGCCTGATTGGTAAAGCGTCACCTTGAAGTGAACGAGTAAAGCAAATGGATAAAGTATCATCACATTCATTTAGAAGGCTACGGCAATTAGAAATGACAGCTAAAAGCAGGTGAAATACGTAGGTGAGGGACGGATGGAGAAGGCAATAACTTCACTAAAGTCCACAATTATGAAAAGGACAGAGAGCCTGGACGGTCACATTTTGCCAGAGAAACGTCCTTGCTAAGAGCTGTGGGGTTGTAGGCCCACAGACGTTCTGGACTTAGTAATAGTTATATCTGAGATCCCGCCACTTAGTCAAATTGTGACAGGAGACAGCAAAGTCCCAACAACCCCAAATTAGTTAGATTTAGTTTAATCGAGAAACAAGAAATAAAATGAGTTACAAGAAAAGTATGAAAAAGTACGTAACTAAAATAAAATGAAAAGTGCATGCATTATAAGTAAACACTGATTATTGATACAAAGTTCTGGGAAATAAAGTTTGAGGGGATGAAGTTTGAGGGGATGAAGTTCGCCGATATCCGTTGAGGTGGCACGGGGGGTGGGAAAGTACTTACTCTGTGTGTGTTATTATTTTCCAGGTGGCACATACTTTTTACCTGGGAACAACCTACTCCAAACCATTCGATCTACATTATCCTAATACTAATGGAAGTAATACGTGAGTTGATTGTATTTGTCATGTACATTTTTATGGCTAGAGTGACAAGTACTGTATACTGTAAGTACCTTTTGAAAACTTTTTTTCCTGACTATGGATGTTGATCATAGAACCATTAGAAATTAAGTCCGATGATACCCAACATTACAAATGGTTGTGTCAATAGAAACATTAAGAATGATTTAGACATGATTTAGCCTTTTAAGTGCATTTACATAAGCCTGTGCTTGTTTAGATTGGTTCAAATGGGATGCTATGGAATTGGTGTTTCAAGAATTCTCTCTACTCTGGTGGAAATTAAGCACAAAGATGGCCGTTTTGCCTGGCCGACTTCAGTAGCTCCATACTTGGTTTGCATAGTGGCCAACAACAAAGTATGATACTAAGTCTAGTCTCTAATGTTAGAGCTGGATTGTCAAGGACTATAATAAGGATGCATCTTTAGAGATGTGTCATTTCAGAGCATGATAGAACTTGGCATTAGGGTTGGGAAAATCAATGTATAGTCAATATTGCAATATTTACAAGTGCCAGTGATATTGATTTATCGACTGAGGCAGAAAAACTACACCTACTCGTGGAGTTACTCTAAAATTGAAAAGTGGTTATTTAACGTTATGGGGTTTAGCCAGGCAGTTGAAACCATGTGTGGAGCTATAGGTATACGTATCAATGAAGGATGCAGCTATTTGCTGTTGTTGTTGTAAGAAAGTGGCTACTTAGCATAGAACCCAGGCAATTTACTTCAGATGATTGCTACTAAGAAGTTTCCCCAAGCTTGAAAAGTTCTATACTCATCTTTGAAGGAATGAGCATTTGATCAAGTTTTGCTTACAGAAAAGATGGGAAAACAAATAAAACAAAAAAACAAAAACAAAACAAAACAAAAAACAACAACAAACAAAAAGCCAAAACAACCCCAAAGCATTCATGAAAGCTAGCTTTTATAATAATAATAAATGTATTCATTTTTTCAATGTGTAGGTACATATCATGACCCATGATATTTATATATCCCAATATCACCCATCTGTACTTGATATGCTAAACTCGTTTATTATTATTTTTTTAGAATATATATCGAGCTGCTTAAGTTGCTACACTAATCTCATTATTGCTATTTTCAGGATGATGAATGCCACCCAATTCTCAATTATGCTAAGGAAATTTACAATATCGTACAAAACGCGTTTCCTAGTGATGTTATTTTCGACGATAGATCTAACCTTTTCTTTGGAAGTAAATTACGCGATGTGAAGACTTATGGCTATCCTGTGACAATCATATTAGGAAACAAGGTATTTTGTGTATTGTACAGTACATAATATATTAATTTAGATTTACAATGTGTTGTTGTAGACCGACGAAGGTTTTGTTGAGATTGAATCACCTCGGCTGGAAAGTAATCAAATAATTCATACATCAGAACTTGTCAGTACTATCAAATCAATTTGTAAAGTATAATTTTTTTCTTTTCAATGTGAATGTAACAATCACAGATACCCTATACGTCAGGTCCAAAGTTATAGCAATAGTTCTAGATATTGGTTAATAATGTGATATTTAATTTTAATGAGAGAAAAGGAAAATAAATATGACAACATACAAACACACCAACAAAATTTACTGTACGTTTTAAGTGTAATTCACGGGTTCAATTTTTTTGCTTCTCAATTTCTTGCACATACTGTGGATAGCCCATGAATCAGATGGCGGCAGCAACATCAGTATGAATCCACCTACTATTAAATCTGTGGCTGGAAACTTCCAATTCATAATACTGGTTTGTCGAACTACTTGATCAATAACAGCATTAATTGGAATTCCCATTAATGTTCCAATGGATATAAACAATGGAAATGTATAGGCGATTCCAAAATTGATACTGAAGTTAAAAATAATGCCTAGTGCAGAGCTTGCACACAAAAATATCCATGGAACATCAGTGACTAGTTCTGCATTTAAGAAATGAAGTAGCACTGGAATAGGCCATAGAAAACATGTACTGAATAAACCCAGTGATGAAAGAAAGAGACTCATCTGATACACACTGGCATCCTTGACACGCAACTTTAGCAATACCTAAAAAAAATAACAGTGAAAAACAGGAAGTGAAGAGATTTAGAATTATGGTGGCAGTTTATGCCTTCTATTTCATCTGTCTCTTTAGCAAAAAAAAAAGAAAAAAAAAAGAATAAGTCGTGTTCAGGTGCTCAAGTTTTTCAACCCCATTTCATTGTATTGCATGGACTACTACATACTGCTGTCAGCCCGGTTGGCTTAACTTACTTTATAAAAAGCAGCTCCAACAGCTGCTCCAACTGAAAGTAGAACTCCGATAATGTTAGCATAATGAAAACCATCCACATATGCAAAGAGTATGATTCCAGACATCACAAGTATCACTGAGCCAAGCTAATATAGACGTAAATTAAAGCTATAAATATGTATATACCACTAAAAACTGAATCTTACTCGTAGTATCAGTGGTGGTTCTTTTAATATACATAAGGAAAGTAGAAATACAAATGCTGGAGCAGATGAAAACAAAGCAGTCACATCAGTGGCAGAGATGGTCATGAGAGCTCTTGAGTACATGTAGTTTGTAACCGTCCAAATGGTACCAAACAGAATGGTTGATGTCAGCAGACCGGTAAGTGTGATTCCATGAGGAGAAAACACTTGAACAGAATGCCTGTAACATAATTTATCACTGAGATTTGTACACAACATTTACTACCCCTACAAGGATACAATGCTATACATTATTCTGAGCAATCCACAACCCTTCAGGTGTTCTTTCTAAATTTGTACTTCAACTATCACACATAAGTCTCTCTTTTTTTTTTTTTTTTTTTTTTGCCATGGTCTCAATTCTTTTTTTTTAACCAGATTCCATTTGGTACACTACATCAAACTCAGTAGACACAAACTCTTTCTTTATTGCTATTTGTCCATCTTGATTGGCCAATATGAACTTAAATGTAATTCCCAATGTGTGTATATACATGCGTGTGGTTGCTTTATGCCATATTCTGTGCTTGTATTATAATAGATAATAAGTTAAACAATTACAATAGATAATAAACTTATTGTGTCATCATCATGCTCCTAGGCCAGAGGAAAATTGGTGGTCTTGTCTCAGTTATGTTATTAATCGGCTCAGTTGTTAGCACCAATTATGTAGTCTTTTAACTGCTGACTCGTTAACTTGAATTGGTCATTAGATGACCACGTACCTGATTATTGCTGCAGATACTTTTACCAGTATTTAGTGTGGCGATTAGGTTTCCTTGTAAAAAATTGTTAGCATAGTCTCTTACCAATTAGATGTAACTGCCTAACCAAAAAACAAACAAACAAAAGAACAAAATAACCCCAAAAAACAGAGAAGCAAAAAAAAAAAAAAAGTCGCATTTTCAAGCCTGCATTATGTTGTTACAAAATCTACTTGCATGTCACTTTTTCAAAATAATTAACCTGATCCTGATCGGATGAACTAAAACGCTCGGTATCATGTAAGTTGATAGATATTTACTATGTATATTGCCAACTGTGCTGGTATGAGATTCGTAATCTGAAATGTAAAGCTAGATTTCCGAAATGGAAGTCATACTGTGGTAAAGCAACAACTCATTTACTGCATCACTCAACAGCTCTAAATTACAGCAGGAATAAACACACTGAGCACAAACAAACCTTTAAAATATTGAAATAAAACAGCAGTGATTTAGGACTGAAAAATTATGTAACTAACATGTAATGGCCAACACTACTATACAGTGCAATTTTTTCCCGTTTATTTCACTTCTTCAATTTTTAATCATGTTTGTCCCTCTTCCCTTAAAAAATGGCCAGAATAAATTATACGACACCCAGACATCATGATCTGATCATGTACTACCCTGAGCAGGTCTACAGCCCTTCATATTTATGTAATTCTGGCTCCAGTCCTCAAGTCATAAATTCATAACACCAAATTTGTCACCAAATTGCATGTCTTCTATTATTGTAAACCAAATATCACTAATCTAAAATAGGATATATTCACAGGCTTACTTTAAACAAATACAGAATATAAATTTTTTTTTGAATGTTTGGCTGTCACTGGGGATTGAACCCAGGACCACCTCTGGTTTCTGGTTCTCCTGGTTAATCACCAGTGAAGCCAACCTTTTTAATTCTGTATTTTTAATATATTCTGTGAATGACAGAGAATACATCTAATGAATAAAACAAGGCTGAGAACCAATATGTGTATTAATAATGTTAAATTTACAATGGAGATGTATACTTAAACTGAACTCACGTCCATAATTCCTTAATATTCCCCTGCTTTCTTATTAGATAGAATGGAGCAGTAAGTGGGAATAGTAAGATCATCCAAGCAGTACCAAACCACATGTTAAAAAATGGAGCACTAAAGTTAGAACCAGAGTACACACTCTTGGATGTCTGGGTACTGCCTACCCAGCTACATGCTATCACAGTCACGATCACTAGGCCGACTGTAAATTTTTTGCGAGTTGAAATTGAAGAAGCTGGTTGGAACACGTTTTTTCTTGTGGAGGAGCTATTTTCTTTACTAACCCAGGCCTCTTTTCCCGATTCCATTGCTACCACGTTAGCACTGACTTCACCACGCACACACACCTTCAGCAAATTTAATTTCCCTGGTGTGGGTGTGGTCCGTGATCTACCCACGCAAGTTGCCTGGAAACCGCAGCAGTTACGCCACTGCTTGGGAGGGGAGTTCTGCAACCTGAATAAGAATTCTAACGTGGGGTTCAAACTGGCTGCTTCGGCTACAAAGTGTGTGTGTGAAATCTGTACATGTGGGTAAGTATTCTGAATTGCCTGTGTAGTTTTGAATACCGGATATTTGTGTGTATACCGGTTGCACGTAGCCATATTTTAACAAATATTTGGCGCAGGTAAACTGTGGTTATAACTAAGCATGACATAATTATGTTCTCCCTACAAAGCTACCATTATTAGTATGTTCACCTCAATATAAGTCACATTTTATGAGCTTCATTTATTTTTATAGGAAGCACTATTGTTCAATAAATCGGGATAGAAATTTAATAACACACTATCATAATTCTGGCAAACATTTGTCAGAGTATGAAATAAATTTCCGTTCCCACAAAGATTTAAAGCGGAGGCCTCTATTCCGTCCACCTGGCACCAGATATCCACTCTCTAAAAATAAAATGGCTACTGAGACAACTGCAGCAGCTGATTTTGTTCCTCATCCTATTGCTGTTCAACATGTCAGAGCACCTGTCAAATATAAGACTCCAGAAGGCAAAATGGATATAACTAGTGTATATAAACAGGAATTCCAAGGTAAATGGGGAGAACCAGCTGAACATTGTAAACCACCTCCAAAGATTGAGGATGCTCAGGAAATAATGGATTTGGTCACAACGCATGCCAAAGAGTATCGCAGGAAAGAGCTTCCCAGGCGTAATTTATCTAGGACACCTGTTAAGTATAGACCACCAGAAGAAAAAGTCAATTTAGTAACCACAGCACACAATGACTTTGTAGACCATGGCAGAGTTGAAACTTTGAGTTTTAAACCGAAACAAGAATATACGAAATCTGAACAGCCTTTTGTTACTACAACTTCATATCGATCTACGTTCACTCCACTTCCTCTGCCCAAAAGATTAACTAGAAGTTTACCAGAACATTGTCCTCCAAATCTTGCCTTTAATGCTGCTTCAACTAGCAAATCTGATTATTGTGAAAAACCAATTACACCACGTGTTAATGCTATAGTACAGACTGACAACAAAGTTTTTGATAGTAATGCCCCCTTCGAAAGTATTACTTCTAGTAGGCAAGCCTATCAAAGATGGGCGATTCCTGTAAGGCATGAAAAAACTGCTGATAAATACAGACCTTCCAGTGCTAAATTGTCGTCAGAAACTACTACAAGGATGGATTATCAAAGCAATGAAACTGCAAGGCCACCAACAAGTTTCAAACCTACACCAAAAGTATCTGAGCATGGTCAATTTGAAGGCACAACAACTAATAATACAGATTACATTCCGTGGGGTGATGTGAAAAGGCCAGAAGCGATTTCCCATACTAAAAAATATGAACCACCTGCAACTAAATTTGATGCTACTTCTACTTTTCGAGCACATTATTTGGGAACTACTCAACCAAGGACACCCAGCTTAAAGCCTTCTACTAAATCCGATGCAAATACAGCAAAATTGGAATCTCTTACAAGTTATAGAGTCGATTATACTTATCACAAGTTTACACCTTGTCCTGCAACTTCTTTAACAGGGAACAATTCTGAATTTAAACTTTCGCATGAAGATAACCAAACTGGACACCAATATTTCAAGCCTGCTGTAGTGTCAGCTCAATAATTGTTTTATGCAATGCACTGTTATTTTTCTTTTTCCATGCTTTGCGTTTGATCTTTTACTATTATTAATTAGAATACGAGTATAATGCATTATGTGCTCCTGCACATTTTTAGCAGCACCATTAATTATTTTTTCTCAATTGTATTATGCCATTTCATATCAGTAACTAAAGAATTGTATATTTAAAAATAAATTTAGTTACAATAAAATATTTAAGCAAAATTTACAGCACATAGTTCATAAGAATAGTATGTTATGAAACTTCAGAAATAGTTGATGCTGGTCTAAACCCAAGTGGTGACTGGATATTTTGATGAGCCATGCGTGATTCTGGTCTCGAACCCTGCGGAGTATTTGACTTTGATGTGTGGGTGCTTTTTATCTCCATATTATCTGGTGCTGTTTCAATGTTTGTTGATGCTGTGTTACACTCTCTTGGGGTATGGTCAGGTGATTCAACCAAGACAGGGGTTTTCATATCAGATTTATTATTTTTTGCATCATGTATAATTGAATCATCCTTTTTTACAGCTTCTGCATGACTATTTTCTAATTTGGTTAAATCAGTGGATGCCTTTTCAGTTTCCTTTCCTTTAGTTGGAATAAATTCACATTTAGTTTTCAAATGAATTGGTTTTCGTTCAGCTTGCCAAGTACCCACGAATGAACCCCATGATGAAGCAGAAGACCTATGTTTAGAATCTACAATGTGCCCAGAGTCATTTGCAATAGTTTTAGTGACACCAGTTCTAGTAGTTGGTCTCTAAAAGACAAATGGTATAGAGACATAATCACTAGCAGTCTATAGCTACCTTCAATATTTACCTCCTTGTGGTTGGCTGGAATTTGATAATTTTGAAGTTTATTCGGAATGAAAGCATTTTCATACTACTGGACAAATAGCACAGTTCACTTTCTTTCCATAATGAAATACTTGTATACTTTACCTGGTTTGCGCTGAAGTTGGTAGACATTTTACTTCGCGTCCACTGTGTTTCTATGGCTACAAGTCACAGTTCGTATTTCACATGCGCAATTACGCTGTATGAATATTGCGGGCGTGGCTTGAACTCCGGAGACGAGTTGGCGTGTTTTCTGCTTGCTCGTCTACTGGGAAAATGGAAGCCGACCCGGGAGCCGGTGGGGGTACTGATGAGGGTGTTAGCGTTGGTACTGGTGGTCGTGTACAGGAGAAATTGATTACGAAAACCACTGGCCATGTGAGTCTCATGGATGTAGGAAAAGTGAATTTCACAAAGCTCTTCAGGGATATTGACCTACACGTTGATGTTGGTCTCAAGCTCTACAAAGCTCAACGAAAAGAGAACGATGCTGTCTTCTGTAAGATATTTTCCAAGCTGAAAGAACATTTGGATGAAGCGCATAATCATCAAGTAAAATTATCAGCGAGTATTACCAAGTAAGTTTTAAATCAGAGCTGAAGAAATATGCTGCAACTTAGTGTCTAGTTGAATGAGGGATGCATTTTTAACCATGGCTTGTCAGATTGCTGCCTTTGCAAAGGTGGACTCATTAGTCCATTGAGTGCTAATGAGCTTCAGTCAAGCCTACTTCACTGAGTGTAGTCATAGTTTGCATCTGTGAAGCCTTTAAACTGAATGGAAGTATTTAATTCAATGTGAGTTGTTGCTGTTTTGCTAAATTCACTTACAACCATGTTACTTTATAGTGATTGGGTACATGCTACTACTTAGCGAGACTATTGTTAGGGTAAGGTTAGTTTAAGTTGCCCTTATAGTTTGTGCGTGATCTGAAAACGTAAAACCCTTTACCAAACAATAATTACTGGGGTTCTCAACTGCTGCTAAATAGTTGAAATGAAATGAACTGATGGACCAGAATTGAGTAAATGGCTGGTCATTTTTCTTACTTAAACAACAAGAGATTGTAATACATATTGTGTTGTAAACCTTGTAGTGGAAATCTAGTTGTAAAATATTGTTATTATGGTTAAGTACCTTACTGTATGTTATGTACTGTATTTTTAGGTATGATTTTGTTGGAATGAATGGCATACCTGTGAAGGCTAATGGCTACCGAAGCATGCTTTTTCTGATGTTTTCTCTTCTCCAACAGTTACTTCAGTGTCTGCAGAAATGTGCCAAGGATAGGACTAAATTTAGAGTACCTGTGAACGATATGATAACTTCCTTATCACTGCATTGCAATGGACTTCATGTAAGAACTCTGCAGCATGCTAAATAAGTTGTAGATACAGTACATTAATTTCATTTTATGTGAATTGGCAAAATTATATTCCATCAGACCATTGAAAGAATGGCTTACTATTGCTGTGTCGCAATAGAGTCTACCCCAGCTCCACATCTCTTCAATTATGGAGAGGGTTCTACTCAAATTATAAGGGGAAACATTCTGGAAGCTGTTCCAAGAAATGTATTTTATGGTCATCTGCTTGGATTTCAGGCAAGTATTTTTAGACAGATTCAGGTGTGCGGAGTTATAATAGTAATGCTTGCTATATTATGAGTTTGATGTTTTTTGTTATGATACAAGCTCAGGTAGTGTGACAAGCAACTGAATTTGTAAACTTGATGATAGTTATTAAAAAAAGTTACCAATTGTAGAGTAAATTACATCACTAATGGCTGACGTTAGTAAATTACGAGAAAAAGATCAGAGGGAGCATGTTTGTTGCAATATAGATTATTAATTTATTATAGGTACTGTAGAAATGGAGCAACCCTCTCACTATTCACTAGCTAGCTATTACTCAATCATTTCTCAGACCAAGAGAATATTTTAATTGGCTATTCCTAATTAGGTATCAATATAGCTCGACCAATGAAAGCGGTGGATGTAAATTTTGTCTTCATAAGAGAAGAAGCAGAACATGCATTAGACACTTGCTGGTATATAGTTTCAATGCGAAACTTCAATTCCAGCACTTGGTACTATTCAGCGTAAAGCAAGTTACTGCGGTTACTTGCTCATGTGACTACAAAGTAATAATAAGGGTGTTACCCACTAAAACTAATACCTACTCAGAGCTGGTTTTTTCAGAAATCAGCCCGAAATATAGAAGTGGCACAATAAAAGGTCTTATGTAAATCGTCGTTCTGAGTAAGTTCATACCTAAAACGACCAATCATCAGTAATCTCAAAGCGTGACAGAAAGACAAACAGACGAGCAGACAGGATGACTACTACATATAAGTCGCGCATTCGCACAGAGGGTTAGTAATAGTCACTAATATATATTTGCTTTATTGTTTGCAAAGCTAACAGTAAGTATTCTGTTTGTGTACTACAGTATGCTGGCAACATAAAGCCAGTATTAAAAATGCTGGCTATAGGACTAGCTTCCTATGAAGAATGGTATCAGGCAGATAAAGATGAACCTGTGAAACAGCTCTTGGCCAGTTTATGGAAGGGCAGCCGATACTTGCAGGTAAGTGTGCATAATTTAAGAACATTTTAAAATTGCACAAAGCCAGGCAGAACTGGATTAAGATTGTAGGTGGATTGATTAATCTTCTAGTATACACAATCACAATCTTAATCTGTGCTACCAGGTGGAGGGTTATGTAGTGCCTACTCAGATTATGATTCGGATGGGATGATTATAGCACTAATTCAGTAGAATTAGCACACTGAATATGAGATTTTTTAATTTGGGAAAAACTTTTTACTGTTTGAAAATAATATATAGTCATAAATTTTGTTACTATTTTTCGGCTACTGTTAAACTGATATTTTAATTAAGATTTCACCTGATATACATAATTTAATATTGGCAATGCTAATCAAAGCTATGTAGTGAGTTGGTGTTAAGGTTAATGTTTTAGCCAAGTCTTACAGCTATAGACTGCAGTGGGAGCTAAGACTGGTTTGAGAATAAAGCATCAATTCTTGAAAAAGGAGTGATCAATAATATGAAGTAATTTTACTCATTTTTGAAGCTTATAAAGCAATAAAAATGTGTAATACATTTCCTACTATAGTCTGTAAAGCAATGAAAATATGTAATAGCATTTGTCCTACCAGATATCAGACCAAGTTATTATTGTTCTGTTGGCTGAGCATTGACGAATAGTTATAATCCATACTGACATATATAGTGTAGTATTTAGTTGATATAAGGAACCACTTAAGTCACTCCGTTATTTCTAGATTAATGTAGCATAGTATTTTTAGTTATTGGGTCCCAGGTGCCAAGTTAACTGTGCATTTCAATTGTATTAATACTATACGTAACCTTCAGCATCCAAGTATGAGTTTGTGTGTGTTATGGTACTGTCTTGTTGGGCTGTCCGTCTGTGTGCCCATATGTCTACTGCAGATCTTAGTTAAAGCAGCCTGTGAGGCATTAAAAATAGCATTCAGTAGCACTTAACTTTTTAAAGTTAAGATTGTTCAGCTGTAATACAGTTATTGAATTCCTTCTTACAAACAAGCAGAAAGTGTGTTGCTTGCTCCTTGAGTGGCTCCTGCTTCAACTTTCAGTCTAATGCTGATTCCCATGTGTGTACAAAATGGGAGGCAGAGCTCTGCAAGTTTGCTCTGGTGGTGCTTAATTTTTAAAATAAACTATCTGAGTGATTTTGTTCAAAAACAAGTAGTGCTAGAATACAAACTACTGTGTCTATAAAAATTAAAAAAAGTCATAGCATGTAGTCTGTTGTTAATAAAATTGTTCAACCTATCGAGTAATGTTTATAATATAGAAGACATTTCAGACCCCAAAGTCCCATTATGTTTGAGGTTGCCTATAGAATACCATGGCTGTCCTACTGTTCCATGTGCCATAGTAAGACAGTCTTATGGAATCAAGAATCCCATCTGTTTACGTGCATATATCCTACCTGTCCCATATAGGACAGGTATGATCCCGTCTTGCCAAGCGTACAGCCATGATTACATTCCCCAATGTTCTTGTTCTTTTTATCACTTCTTTAGCTTGTTTTCTCTATAAAATCTCTCTAATTTCATTTTGTCATGACAACCTGCCACTTGCATCCTTTCACCCACAGCACTTGAACCAACTAGGCATGTCTGTGTCTTGCTGTTGTGAGGCAACGTATGAAACTTGTTTGTTGCAGCAAAATTGACTAACACACCGTTTTATGTAGTCAATAATTTTTAATCCACTTTTTTCTTTGTATCTTTTTCTTTTCACAGAGTTCTACCCGACTTGGTCTCAAACTGGACCAGCTCACTACAGACACATCTGTACAAGTTGTGAAAGCATTTTGGTCTCTTCCTGAACAGTCCTCTGTACAGGTAATTTTTTTTGTTAGTGACCATAATTGTGAACACAGTTAGGGATATATCACAGTACACAATTTAATATACTTTTGTGTAATTATGCTACACTTGCATCTTTATAGGGTGCAGCCAAATTGGCCTATCAGTCTGTGGAAGTGAGCCAGTGGGTGGAGATTCCATCCAAGCCTCTGAAAGTACCAACAGCTAATGGAGAAATGGAGTTGTTGCCTCCTTCAGTACACATAGGATTCAAGCCTATTAAAATGTTGCTCTTGTCCTACAGGCAACGGGGGTCACAAGTATGTTATTCTACCACTGTCACTTTGTTGAATGAGTAAACTAATGAATTTGAAATATGTGACAGTACTTGGGAAAAGGGACCAATTACGTAAAATCAAAAATGTACAGTAGAGCCGAACACCGACAAAAACAATATTTTTTTTGATTTTCTTTTTATTGGCCCACTGGTATCTTCTACCCTTTAGCTACAATGACACCAAATTTGAGTGGCTGAAACCGTTGTTAAAGGTCCAAGTGCCCCGTTTAAACACAGCCACCTTTGATTCACCTTTTTGACCTTCCGAGCGTGCACGGAAATCCAACCTGTGAGTAATTGAATATCGTGGGCGAATTCACTTTGTTGCCTAGCAACAAATTACCCGACCTCACAAAAATCGCAGGTAAATTCTAATAAGTTTTTGTTATAGCATTGCAGTAACAGAATAGAAATAATAAACATGAATAATCAAGCTATATAAGTTGATGTTGCTATTTATGGGGTCTTCCGGTCTTGTAGTTGGGAGTCTGTAGATCTGGAGACTCTCCTGGGACTATTATTGTGAAGACACTGGAAGAATCAACAAGTCTCTTACTGGACAAAGGTTTCAGTGATGATGAGGACTTCTGTCATACTGCAACAAGAGAAAGCAACACATTTTGAAAGTCCATCACTTTTGTTCATTGATTTAAAGAGATTCCTACTATTTGTTCCAAAACAGGCAACAAGCTGGCTGACTCACTTAAGACAAATATATTCCTAAACTTAGCTAGCCAGTGAAATAACAAACCATCATTTCTAAATGAGTGACTGTATTATAGATACCATGACTTACTGTATCTATCAAACTGTTGGAAACAGAAAAAAAAGAAGCACAAAACGGCCTGCAAAACTATGTCTATACGCATCTAGTGCTACTTAAAGCCATACTTGTATAGTACCCTTACACAACGTAGGGTTTGAACTGAGTAAGGCCTCCCCCATCAACGAAGTAAGCGGCCCCAACTACACTGCCGTTCAGCTGAGTACCGCCATTTTCCAAGCACAAGTAAAAGTCTTATGTAACCCGTAACACGGACTTCCAGTTAGATTACGGAATTCAACGTTAACTCTGCCAGAAATTGAATAAGAAGTTTTAATTGCAGTTTTCTCGAAATGACTGTGCTCAAGTTGGTTAGATTGCCGCTTGTATATTTAGTAAACTAAGCAGCGCCTGCCCATAAACTTGGTATCAAAGTACTCCACATGAAGTGCTCTACACAGTGGTATGAATAACTCATTTTTCAATTTTTAACGCAATTGGTCCCTTTTCCCAAGTACTGTCACATATGTTATTGGCGAGTGAGCGTAGAGAGCGAGACACTTACAGGGGTAACACAATCGAAAATCGGGGATGTTTGTTTATTTATTTATATATATGTTTGGACGTATGTATGTCATTTTGTACTTTGACCCTCCGTATTTTTGTGTTCGCTCGGC
>WLWI01003022.1_pt1 | contig 14468 bp, 13 predicted proteins | sample 6701501 | NCBI WGS metagenome assembly WLWI01 (sample SAMN12718690, study PRJNA515312) | sponge metagenome | isolation source: marine sponge | host: Mycale hentscheli | place: New Zealand: South Island, Marlborough, Capsize Point | collected 2014-11-01
GCTTCTTCTGATAGGTCTTCAAATTCCTCCAACCTTTCTTTTCTTCTAGCAGATTCTTCTACCACACTTTCCCTTTTTCTTGAGGTTCGTTCAGCAGCTCTGACAAATCTTGCATTACTCTGCTCTGATTGACCTTCACTTCCATGCCCAAGATGTACTGAAGGGACCCAGTCAGGATTTACATTGTCAAAAAGACTGGCAGGAGAACCAGAAAGAAAGTGTTTTGAGCATACCCTGATGTGGCAGTACCTGTCAGGAGTGATGTCTTGTCTCCTAATTTTTGCTAGCCATTCCCGTTGTCTTGCAGTGCTGAGCTCGAGCGCTTGAGAACCCTGGCGGTGAAGGATACTAGGAAGCCTATAAAAACTAACTCCAATGTTTCTGGATCTGTCGCTACGATTATGGCAGTTGAGTATAGCACAAATCACCATTGCTACGAACTCCAGGTGGTGCACCAAAATGGCCGCTAGTGGGTGTGGCTACAATTTGCTCCGCCTTTTGCAAAGGGTCTACATGTACACATGCATGGCAAAGGACTATGAAAAGCCAGTCACGCATGAGTCTCATCAGTTCCTCAAATTCGCAATTAGGTTTAAAACCCTAAGCCGAGAGAAAAAAAATTCTGGTGGCAGCGCCTGTGCGTTGCTGGAGTCTGCTGCCTGTGCTACTTCTCGACATCCCAGTGGCGCGCAACCATATCCCCCCCCACAACTGGCGGCTGCGGTGCTGTTACTGTTGGACTGATTTAAAACTCACTCCGACTCTGGACCGCCTACGTTATTGGGTTGCCTACATATCTTGTCCTACTGCTTCTGCGTCTCTCCTACTGATTTAGAACTCAGTCTGGATCTATTGGCGTAGTTCTGTGGATTCCTACTTGGCTACAAATTCTTTTTGTTTTGTGTTTCTATTTAGTGCTTATCGCACGTGGTTTTCATTTCGTATAATTTTTGTTTGTCACCTTTAGCTTTGTTGATTTTTGTTAATTGTTTTTTCTCACTTTATTTTTTTGTGTGTCCTGCAGAATTCTCTGACGTCTGGATTTGCCCCGGATGAGCCAGAGAGAGAAGCCGTCGCGGGCGTGCAAGAGATCTAAGTCTGACAAGAATTCGGACTCAGCTATAGGTGGTGATTCAGTTAGTGATTCTGGTAGTGAGTTTCACTTGGGAAAGTTTAGCCGACACTTTCGTGTTGGTGCTATTAGTCCAGATCGTCTCTTACCTCCTATTAGTGACCATTCCAACAGATCTTTTAGTAGTACTATTACAGAGTTGGAAGGAACATTAACTTATGTATAATGAAGAGGAAGGTGCCCAGGCTTTGGATGGTTTAGAGGGTATGGAAGATGCTGCCCATAATGGTGGTGAAGATTTTGGTCCCCAGAGTTTCAATAGGATATTGTCTAATTTTGCTAAAGTTATTGAAAATATGGCGTCAATAACGAGCACAACCGCCGGTGGTCATTCCAGCGCTGAAATGGACAGACAAGTAAATAATCTACCTCCTCATAAGGACGGGGTAGACATAGAAAAATATATCCGCAAACTTGAAGCCGACTTGCGGGATATTGGTGAGCCTCCAGTGGATTTAAAGCTATCTTATTCCAAAAGTTGCAGTCAAAGACAGTTGCTGCTATCGTTACCTCATTTAACAGAGATTCTTGTTCCTACAATGAGTTAAAAGAAACTCTCATTAACGCCTTAGGCTCTATCAAAACCAGCTTAGGAATTAAGCTCATCACTGACTTTCACAGTACGACTCGCTTCATGAATTCGCTCGAAACATTTGTCTTTTTGAAAGGTCTCACTAATTCCATCAGTATGGTTACCGATAGCAAGGAGGATGTGTTACTTTTCATTGCGTGTGCTGTCTTTTGCGCCTCTCGTCCACTACACCAAAGGGGTGTCATGGACAGTAGGGAAAATTACTTACTTCCAGGAGCCGCTTAAAAGCATACCAAGACCGAGCGGCTTCTTACATTTTTTAGAGACACTTAACGATTAGGTAGAAGCTTAAAATTTGAAATACATGTGCCCAGAGCATTACTAAAGCTAGGAAAAATGTTTACAGACCAGGTAGCTTCGAGAGTATTTCACAACTTTTGTGTTTATGCCTAGGTCGGTCACAAATTTTTACCGCAGTCTCTATAAAAAAATTATATAAAAAGTTACCTCCATCACAGAAGCTTTTTAGATGGCTTAGCTTTTTCTTGAAGCATTGTAGAAGCTGTAAAAAATGTATTTGAGCTGGTGAGATCCTGTTAGTGTATCTATGAATGCTATAAGTGTCACAAACTCGGACATAGGGCTTTTGAGTGCAAGTTTGGTGTGAATAGTGGTAGTAAAAAACAACAAGGCATTGTGTGCTATACTCACCGTGAGCCGGGACATAATTCTCTAGATTGTCCTAACAAGTCTAAGGGTCAAAGTACTGAGATCAATGACAATAGTAGTAATTCTGGTAAGAAGTCAATTTTGAAAACGTCGTCTAGAACCTTCAATGCTAGTTGGATAGCCATGTGTGAGGGTGCATCCCATGTAGAGGGTTTTGTGAATGGTACCAAGTGTCAGATTGTGCCTGACACAGGGGCAGAAATTACGATTGTCCCTGGATGTTTAGTGCTTGAACACCAGCTTACAGCAGAGAAAGTGTTTGTGAAGGGTTGGAAAGGTGTGCCTGAACTGTTGCACACCGCCCACATAGACTTTGAGTTCGAAGGTGTAAAGTTCCAGTCAATTGTGGCTGTTGTGCACAAGAGGATACCCTGTGTGGTAGGGTTCTATATTCCGTCCCAATGGATGGCGACAAAGCAGCTAGGCTCCTTCAGGATGTCGCCCCTGAACCTGTTTCTGGGGTAGGGCACTTCTGTGTCACCCAGAATGTCCCGACACCTACACATGGAGTTGCTGGCTCTGCTGTCGAATTTGCTGAGGCCCCTGAAAGCCCGCAGAGCTCTGACAGTACTCCAGGGGTTGCCACCATTAATGCCGTAACAAGGTCTAGCAGTGAAAGGCTGAGAAAGCAAAAATTGTCAAAAATGCCACTGATGTAGTTGAAGCTGATCCTAATGCCTTTAAGGATGAATGTGACAGATTATCTCTGATTAATGTCTGTTGTGACAATGTTGGGCCTACCAATTGTGATTCTTCGGGATCTGGGCTTAAGGATTTGTCTTCTATTGGTACTGTTGATGTGGATAGTTCTGATGTGACAGTAGTGGGTAGCGGTCACGTGTCTAGTAATGAAGATTCTGTCGTAGATAGGATCGTGGATAGCTTAGGCGTGTGTAGTAGTAGCAATATTTCTGACGTGATTGGGAATAATCATTGTGTGTGTGAGAGTGGCACTGGTGTCGATGTTGTTGTCTTACCAGAATGCGACATCCTTGACTGTCCTCCCTTGCATAAGGAGGCGGGCAGAGACGCATTGAAAAAAGAAGTCTTGAATGATGATACCTTAAAACAATGTAGAGATCTTGCTGATAAGAACCTCAATGGTTACTCATGGTCTGAAGGTGTTCTTATGTATAGTGTCCTTGAGAGATCAGTCAAAGATAAAATACCTGTTCACGTATGTTTGTTTGGAGAGCAGGTGGCCAGAAGCTCAGCTGATGAGAACGGCTTCGGCTAAAGAAGCAGCAGAGTGTTTTCTTGAACTCATTGCCCGAACGGGAATTTCCTTAAAAGTCTTATCTGCTAAACTGATAACGGGCATGTGTGAGATGTTGGGGATAGATACAATCACTAATTCTCCGTACAGACCCCAATCGAATGGTGTCATCCAGCGCCTTCATGGCTAATTTGAAACCCATGTTGGCAAAAGCAATAATATATAGTGGTATTGATTGGGCAGATTTTCTTCCTCTTGCCTTGTTCGCTTTGTGGGTTCTCCTCCCATGTGTTGGTGTATGGATGTGACGTCATTGGGCCTTTAGATGTCTTGTACTCGGGATGGGCTGACAGGAAATTCGACCAAATGAATGTTGAGGATTGGCTATTGGCTTTAAATGATAAGCTGGAATTGTTGCATGACTTGGCTGTGGTAGAAGAAGCGAAAAATGTCGATAAGAGAGTAATTGCCTTCAACAAAGGCAAAAGTGAGAGACATTTGGAAGTAGGCTCGAAGGTGTTAATGAGGATCCCAGGGCTTCATGCTGCCTTGCAGGCATCCTTGGAAGGCCCTTGTGATGTTGTTGACAAAGTGTCACGAGTAACCTATAGGGTTTCCAAAGGTGACGGGCATCCAATCAAACTTGCCCACATTAATAACCTGAAAGAGTATGGTAGTAGAGTCTTGCCTTGCCTGTTGGTGCAGTAACTTTGGTTGCTGAAGAGCAGGGCATAAGTGATGATTTGTTGTATAGTAAGGCAGTATTATGGAAAGACAAATGTGATGGGTATGACGAGACGAAGTTGAAGAGTGTGTTGGATGGGCTTGGTAAACTTTTTAGTGTGACACCGGCTTTATGTGTAAAGGGTGTGTGTGAAATCATTTTGTGTGAAGGGGCTACTGTGGCTTCCTAGCAGTACCGGAGATGAGGATTAAGGCGATAGCAGAGTTCGAGAGACCTAGGACAAAGAAGCACCTTAGATTCTTCCTGGGGAGCATCTCCTATTACCAGCAGTTCATTGATGGGTTTGCCAGACTCTCGAGCATGCTCACCCCGGCTGTTTCTCTCAAGGTGCCTCTGTGGGTGGTCTGGATTAAAGAGATGACCGCAGCTTTTAGTAAGTTTGAAACATTCTTTGTGCACTCATGTTTTGTTGTTCATTCCCAGAGATTCAGACGAGTTCCTGCTGTACACAGACGCGAATGGAAATGGCGTTGGTGGATGTCTTCACATTTTCCGTGATGGCCGAGAATTACCTGTGGGGTTCTATAGTCGCCAGCTATGCCCCGCCAAGAAAAATTGCAGTGTATCTTAGTTGGAGTCCCTGGCCATAGTGTCCTCTATCAAGCATTTTGAATATCATGTCTATGGACGGATCCTGACTGTTGTTATGGATCACAAGGCGTGTCTCACTCTCAAAGATGGGAAATCCCTCAATAAATGACTGTTGAGGATGGCATTGGCTCTCCAAGATCGTGACGTGGAAATTACTTACAGACCTGGCAGCCAACGCTGATGGCCGTAGTCACCAGAATTGGAGAAGCAAAGAAGAGAAAGAGAATGAAGTCACTGTAAAGACCAAGCAAGAAGTGGCCACCCTGGTGTGCCAGCCATGCCCATAGCCGTGGCTTTGCGGCGGGGGGGGGGGGGGGGGGGGGGGGTGGGGGGGGGGGGGTTATATGGGTGTGGCCACAGGAATAATGGATCATCGTGTGTGTGTTATTATGTTGTAATAACCTAAATCATGTCATCATAATCATAGTTGTAATAATTATTAAGCAGAGTGTTATTGTTTGAGTTGTGCCCCAGACTTTTGGTGGATCACCATTTCATTTTATATGTACGCATGTGTGGCAAAGGACTATGAAAAGCCAGCCACGCATGTGTCTCATCAGTTCCCCAAATTCGCTATTAGGTTTAAAACCCTAAGCCGAGAGAAAACTAATTTTGGTGGCAGCGCCTGTCGTTGCTGGAGTCTGCCTGTACTACTTCTCGACATCCCAATGGCGCGCAACCATATCCTCCCACACAAGCCTTAAACATGACAGGAAATAACATACTTATATTCCTAGCTTTGTGAATTGGAAATAACTTTATTTAAAAATATTGAGATTCTAATGCAATAGTAGTTTAGTTTGTCACTCTACTTCAACTTAGTCATTAGCAATCTTCAACATCACTGTCACGTATACACATATACACACCACTAGGTAAATGTTTCCTATGACAACACCAGCTCTGTCAGAAAACACTTCTTTAACAAGTTCAAAGTGAGGCATTCATTTTCAATGGTTTAGTTCAGATAGTAACATAAAAAAACATCAAAGGCTTTCCTTCCGATAGAATTACTACTAATAAATATTGATGGAACCTTCAAATATTTACAGCAATAGTAGAGCTGGACATAATAATATGTAAATAATGCTTAGCCACTTGTTCTTGCTACTAACAAGGGCTAGAACCTTACGCTGGAGCTTACGTGGCCTAGAGCCTTACGCTCCGAACAACTGCTACCTAACTATCCTACTGTATTGATACGCTAGCTTAGCTACCTACACCCCACCCACCATACCCCTTAAAGCTAACTTACATTTACAGCCGCAGACGAATGAGATACTCTACGAGATACCGCACTATTAGCTACAGTTCAACCGCCACTGTACACCGCTTGACTGATTACTAGCTGCGAGAGTTTTGGGAATGTTCGTAGACCAACCCTTAGGAATCCCTAGATTGAACTGCTAGTGGTGTGCTTGAGCACAAATGGCGAGTGAGCCTTAAACTGTATTATTGTTAAACGATCTCATGATACTAAAGTGAAGTCGAGTTTTTAAATTACGCATATGCGTTAAAGGGGACTCAATGCCATAGTAACCGCACCCCGCTACTGTTTGAATTGAAAAAGAAGCAACAAAATCAAGTCACGTTATTGGGGAGCGAGTTTTAAATTACGTTTGCGGTAAAGGGGCTTCAATGTCATAGTAACCGCTCCCGCAACAGTTTGAATTGAAAAAGAAGCAACAAAATCAAATCACGTTATTTAAAATTTTCTTTGTGATATTTTTAATAGTAGTTTGTTTGTTTGTTTTTGCTAAGATTAAACGATCAGCTATACAACTGGTTAAAAGAAAAAGAAAAAGACAATAAAATATACAAAAAGTTCAGGCTACACCGTCCAGGGAGGGGGGTATGGTGGGGAGACGGTGGAGCCACAGCAATAGTAGTTGTAACGCACAATACTTTCACACAATTGAACATACCTACGCAAGACTTACCTTCGTGGTTCGTCTAGTGGACAATGAATGTTCAAGTAAATACTGTTGGACAGGGCGTATAACTATGACAAATAGAGTTTTAACTTACCGCCCCCACTAACTCTAACACAAATGGAACTTCAGTAAGTTTTTTAGTTTAAACTGCACTCACAAAAAAATCCAAAGCAGTAAACAATTCAATTTCTAGGATGACACGGGTAATGATCGTTAAACCAGAGGATACTGTTTAGTGATGGTTGGGAAGGGGTCGAACGCTGAGTTAAAGGGTCAAAGTACAAAATAACATATTATGTGAGTGAGTCTAGAAAAAGGGACCTTATGGCGCAAACCCAAAAAAATTGAGTTTTTATGCTAACAAAATGCTACAATTTATCTCAACTATAGTGATAAAATCCTGGAGGGTAAAACCTTTGACTGTAGAGAAACTATCAGTTGAACTGGGCTGTATTTCCGCAAAGCAATTGAACATAATAATTGAATTTCCATTGCCGGTATAATTAACGTTTCCGTATACTTAACGGCGTACTAGGCGCACTCAATTAAATCTTGCAGCTGCTTTTTAACCGACTAACGAAATTTTGAGGAGAATGCTTTTTAGCTTTCAGAGCGTCTCACAGCCTGTCTTGTCGGAATCCTTGGCTACTGTACTGGATGTAGTGATAAACTTTCAGCGGGAGCTAAGCTGTAGAGTGCATGCAATAGTCTCAAAGCTATGCCGTTTTTTTAGCTGCTTGTTTGAAACTCCGCCCATTCCCCGTTTATTGTACTTCGAGAATGAGAGAATAAAAAGTAGCTTGTCTTTCCAAGGCACGTTAAATTGGCACAGACGTAGAGTAAGGGTCACTAAGATTAATTCTGAAGATGGAGTAAGAAAGAATTTTTCTGATGACTTGTGGAGCCTATATGTGACCGTCTATAGGAAAACCGGGCACAACGCGGCGTGCGTAATTATCGAGAAAAGATCGATCGAATTCTTAAAAATGTATTGTTTCAAGCCGACGGAAGGGAACGGTTAGGTCTATTATAGTGGGAACGACTTAAGCTACGACGATAAAACTTGGAGAGCTCAATATCTGGACGCCGACAACCCTGTAAGTGCAAAAAAAAAATTTTTCGAAGGGTGCCGAGTTGTGCCTGGTTTTCCCTTAGACGGTCACATATCTCAATTTCAATTTTTGCGTCGTAAGGTCCCTTTTCCCATACTTGCTCACATTATGTACGTCCAAACATATAAACAAACAAACATCCCCGATTTTCAATTGTGTTAACCCTAAGAGTGTCTCGTTCGCTCCGCTCGCTCGACAATTATGTATATGCAGTAAAGGAAATTCAATGCCATAGTATCTGCATCCCGCAACTGTTTGAATTGAAAAAGCAGCAACAAAATCAAGTCACGTGATTGGCGAGCGAGCGTAGCGAGCGCGACACTTACAAGGGTAACACAATTGAAAATGGGGGATGTTTGTTTATTTATATATATGGACGTACGTATGTCATTTTGTACTTTGACCCTCCGTATTTTTGTGTTCGCTCCGCCTTCGACCCGGTCCTACACTTAACTAAACAGAATCCTCAGGTTTAGTGACCATTACCCGTATCGCCTTAGAAATTGAATTGTTTACGGCTTTGAATTGTTTTTCGGGTGCAGTTAGTTCCATCCCCCTCTGGAATTCTCTCTCTGAGAGCTTGGTGGGTCTCTCCTCTTACCTAGCATTCAAGAAGAACCTAAAGCTCTTTCTACAGGTGTAGCTCACTGTTCGTCTGTATCATTCCTTATTTGCTTTGTTTCATGTTTTGTTGCTGTTGTTGTACTTTGGGTAGCCTTAGTATTAACTTGCTAAAGCTAGTTGGCAAACCCTTTGCTATTTTGCAAGAATATATAAAAATAATAATAAAAGAAAATAAATAAATTTTTTAAAAACTCAAAAACTAATGGGACCTCCATTTCTGTTAGAGTTAGTGGCGTTGGTAAGTTAATACGCTATTTGTCACAGTTATAAGCCTTACTCAACAGTATTACTTAAAAATGCATTGTCCACTAGACGAACCACGAAGGTAAGTCTTGCGTAGGTATTTTCAGTTGTGCGAAAGTATTGTACGTTACAACTACTATTAAGAATATCACAATGAAAATTTTAAATAACGTGATTTGATTTTGTTGCTTCGTTTTAAATTCAAACTGTTGCGGGAGCGGTTACTATGACATTGAAGCCCCTTTACCGCATACGTAATTAAAAAACTCGACTTTATTTTAGTAGCTTGAGCGTTAGTTGTTAAAATCAAATTTAAGAATAGTGTATGTTGGGGGAGAGGAGACAGAGACGAGAGAGAACAGAGAAAACGAGAAAGAGTTAAAGAAGAACAAAGAGAAGAGGAATGCATGAACATTGATGTTGTGTAGTTGTGTGTGGAATTATTTATTAGTATAGTGAATCACTGTGTGTGCTTGTAATATTTAGTTATGTCATGTTGTTGTGCTTATTTTATGTCCGGATGTTCCGTGACCACACCCCCACATTATTTGTGCGCATGCGTGTCTTTTGACATATAAGCCAGGACACGCATGCGTATCATCAGTTCCCCATATCGTTAGTAAACCCTATTTGAATTCATACTTCAAGGGAGGACTAGATATCTGGGAGAACTCTGGTGGCAGCGTTCTCTAGAGTTCCTCGAGTAAATATTTGTCGTGCCTACCTTTGTTACTTTTGCTATAGTATGTCCAAGTTGAGTTGGCACGACCGCAAGCGCGGTAATTGAGGAATGCATTGAGTACTTTACCGCAAGCTATTTAGTCATGTGAATCCAAGTCAATTAAGCGCGCAAACGTCAACGCTGCACGTGAAAAAGGGGCGGTAGCACAGGTGCGCATTAATACTGTAACTATTGAAAGAAAGACATTTAGTGAAGTTTATGGAGTTTTTCGGGCACTGTACAGCTCATCTCGTCTGTTTTCAATGATATTTATGTTTCTTATGCGCAGATAATGTACAGCAGATGGAAAACGCAAACTGGGGGGAGTTATTCTAAAGAGACAGGATTAAAATCAGTGGATTCTACCTACTGTGTCTCAAGAAATATTCTGATGTTCACAGGATTCAGCAGTACAGCACTGTAAACTTGTAGCTAAAGTTACTAGACTTTCATGTTAAATAAAATTATCAATTCTTTCATTTATAATAAGGTATATGAAAATTGATGAAATGATAGAATTTAAGTAGTACACATACAAAAAATAGTTTTGATCCGAGTTGACGGTGGAGTTCTGCCTGAGTTGGTCCTAATTCTTACAATAAACGGCATCTATAATAGTGAAGAAAAGGAATTGGCATAAACACGGCTTTCATCAGTGGTATCTGTAGTTCATTCTCCTTTCAGTAGTAGTCATAGTTATATTGTGGGAGCGTAGTTCTGTTACTTCCGTTCCGTCTAGTTCATTGTCTTGTTATAGCTCTCCGGCTAGTGGATATAATATCCTTGGCGATTTGGTTGATAGTGATACTACTCTAGTGTACCCATCAATGTCGGAGGACGACCGTGATCCTGAACATAGGAGTGCCGGTGGCAGTGCCTCCTCCATTAAACCTAAGATGCGTTCTCTTTTCCGTGAGTTCTATTCCGTATTTAGTAGGTCTGGCCTTTTGTCTGATAGGGCTAGGGAGGGCTCCATGGATGCCGATCTGACAAGGCAAATTACTGCGTTAGCCCCGCATAAGGATGGCGTAGACATATCCAAATACATTCGCAAGCTTGAGACGGACCTGCTTGACATAGGCTGCCCAATCGCTGGAAGACCATATTGCTACAGAAACTACAGTCGAAGTCTGCGTCCTCTGTTGTTGCTGGTCATGACAAAGATTCAACTGATTATGGGCAGGTTAAAGAGATCCTTATTGAAGCGCTTGGCTATAGCTTGACTTCGCTGGGTGCTAAGCTAACGACTGACTTCGCTAGTTCGACGAGGTCCATGACTCCTCTTGAGATATATGTCCACCTGAAAAGTTTAATGGATTCGGTGGACATGATGTGCAGAACCAAGGAGGAGCTGTTGCTCTTCTTTGCCTGCGCTACGTACAGAGAGTCCAGGTCCATAGCGCATAGAGCTCTTATGGACCAAATAGAATTTACGTCCTTCAGGGACCTTAATAAATTTGCCCTGTCAATCAACTCCTCAGATTCTGATAGGCCCTTTCATGGTGGTAGATATAATAAGTATGGTGGTAACAATTCAGTTGAGGGTTTTAAATGTCATAAATTGGGACATATATTCTATAAATACAGAAGCCAAGTGTCAAGTGTTAACAGTAGTGTTCCTAGTAATGTTCAAGGCAGTAATAGTAGTAGGGCTACTGGCATTGTTGCTTTACCTGCCATGAGCAAGGCCATAAGTCGCCGGACTGCCCAAACAGAAAGAATGCTGATAGTAATAACTCTGACTTCAGATCGGAAAACAGCAGGAAAGCTGGTGTGAGAAAGAATCGCACTTACAATAATAACTGGGTGTCAATCAGGAGTGGTGCCCCTTATGTTACAGGGTTCGTTAATGGTTCACAGTGTAAGATCGTGCCCGACACTGGGGCAGAAATCTCTATAGTCCCCGGGTGTTTGGTTTATGGTGACCAGCTCACGGGTGAACAAGTGGATGTCAAAGGGTGGGACGGCAGACCTGTTACCCTTGATACGGCCATAGTTGATTTTACGTTTAAGGGTCGAACTTTTAGTTTCAGAGTGGCTATCGCACATGTTGACAGCCTGTGTGGTTGTGTCTTGTTTTCTGTTCCAATGGACATGACCACAGCAGAGCATCTCTTGCTGGATGCCGCCGCCAAGTCTGATGTTTCTGGCTTGGAGGCGAGGATACCCGTAGCATCCAGCCATCCACCCAGGTGGATGCCTACTCTGGTGGTGTTATGGATGAGGCTTCTTCTACCCGCTCTGCACAGGCCACTAACCAGGTAGAGACTGTGAATGTGAGAGTTGTGAGAAGAAGTAAGTCTAAACAGCAGTGTGAGAAACAGTTACAAGTTGAGACAGTGCATGTAAGTGAATCTGATCCCCAACCTCTTACTTCTGATGACGAATTTGAAAGGCTTGCAGCCATAAATGTTTCTTATGTATCTCCTGTAGTAGGTGTTGGGTCTGACGTCTGTAATCCTTCTGTTGTTGGGCTTCTTCAGGGCGCTGACGATGATGGGAATGGGGCTGGTGTTGTAGGTAGTGCTGTCAGTAACGGGCAAACTGGTGTTCCTTTCTCCCCATTGGATTGTACCCCCGAGCCTGATGCTATCATGCCTCCCGAGCCTGAGTGTAGTGACAGCTCTATAGATGAGTTGCAGTTAGCAACTCCGGTGTTAAGTGAGGGTGTTCATACCCTTAAGAGTGCCCTTGTGGCTGACGAGTCTCTGTCCAAGTTCAGGGACTTAGGGGAAAAGAATCTAAATGGTTATTCATTTAAGAATGAGTTGTTGTTCCATACCGTACTGGTGAATGATTCTCCCGTGTCCAGAATAGTTGTTCCCACTGTTTTCAGGAACAAGGTTCTTTCTCTTGCTCATGACAAAACAGCTCATGTTGGAGTCCGGGGCATGAAAAATGTGCTGGGCAAACGTTTTACATGGCCTGGTGTTCACAGTGACATTGTTGCTTTTGTCAAGTCCTGTGATACGTGCCTCCGTGTTAATAGTGCTGGCAACCGGAAGGCCAAGATGGTTGAGAGGCAAATCGTGTGTGTCCCGTTCGAGAGTGTTTTGTGTGGACTTAGTGGGCCCCTTGCCTAAGGGCAAGAGGGGCGCCAAGTATCTTTTTACTTATGTTTGTTTGGCCAGTCGTTGGCCTAAGGCTATACCCATGCGTACTGCCTCCGCCACTGAGGCAGCACAATGTTTTGTGGATATTATAAGTCGCACGGGTATACCCTTGCGTGTGTTGTCTGATAGAAGAACTATCTTCCTCTCGAAGTTGATGTCTGGTGTTTGCAATATGTTAGGCATTGACACAGTTGCTACTTCCCCATATCGCCCACAGTCAAACGGCGTGGTGGAACTTATGCATGGAAGTCTGAAACCTATGCTTTCAAAAGCTGTGGGGGCTGGGTTAGATTGGGTTGACTTCTTTCCCCTAGCTCTCTTTGCCCTCAGACAAGTTCCAAATAGAGATGTTGGGTACTCTCCTCATCGCATTGTGTACGGGAGGGATGTGTTGGGTCCCTTGGATGTCCTCTATGAGGGTTGGGTCGACCGTGATTTTGAGCCTGTCAATGTAGATGACTGGCTCCTACAGCTTAATGATAGGCTGGCGGTCATACACGACCTGGCCGCAGCCAACCAGTCTGACAGTATTAGCAAGCGTGTTCTCGCCTGTAATAGGCATAAGCAGGATAAGCCGCTGGAAGTGGGCTCCAGTGTGCTCATGAGGATCCCTGGTTTACACGCAGCCCTTCAGGCTGCCTGGGAAGGCGCTTACATTGTAGTCGAAAGGCCGTCCCGTGTTACTTACCTAATCTCTAAGGGGGAAGGCCATCCCACCAGATTAACTCATAGGGATAACCTAAAGTCATATGTATCCAGACCGTTGGCAGTCAATGCTGTTACTTTGATAGCAGAGGAGCAGGGAATCAGTCATGACCTGCTCGCTAGTAAGGTCGCCCTTAGTGATGACAAGTGCCCTGGGCTCAGGCAAAATGAATTGGATGCCCTTCTGGGTGATCTCAAGTGCCATTTCAGTGATTCTCCCGGTCTGTGTGTAGCAAGTACCTGCAAGATCGAGATTGCAGACGGAGCTGCTGCGGTGAACTTACCCCCTAGGCAAATCCCAGCCGGCATAAGAGAGGCAGTGAAACTTGAGATTGACAAGTTGCTGAGTGAAGGTATCATTGCTGAGTCCAACTCTGCCTGGGCCAGCCCATTAGTGCCCGTCCGGAAGAAGGACGGCAGTGTCCGCATTTGCATTGATTTCAGAGCGTTGAATTTGGTTACCCCGTTGAGGAGATACTGGCTGCCGTCTTTGACGGAAATCTTGGAGCATGTAGGCCCTAATGTGTGCCTGTCTACCCTGGACCTCACCGCTAGCTTTCATCAGCTGGCAATGGATGAGCAGTCTAGCGAACTCACCACATTTGTGTGTCCCTTTGGTAAATTTCGGTACCTTAGAATGCCGTTCGTTCTGAAGAATGCTCCTGCTATTTTTCAAGCAGTGATCGAGAATGTCCTTAAACCAGTTTCTGACTGCTGTCGAAATTATGTAGATGATGTTGTGATATACAGTCGTACGTGGTCAGATCATTTGATTCATTTGAGTAGGGTAATTGAGTGCCTTGGTGCCTCAGGTTTAACTATTAAACTCCGGAAATGCTGCTTTGGCAGAAAACACTTGTTGTATTTGGGCCATAGGATTGGTGTGGGACTGCTTGCAGTCCCTGAACACAGAGTCTCAGCCTTGGCTAAATTTGTTAGGCCATGGACGAAAAAACAACTTCGTTCTTTTCTAGGGTCTGTTTCTTATTATCGTAGATTCATACCCAACTTCGCTGATTGTTCTAGCGCACTCACCCCTGCTACCTCCTTGAAGGCTCCTCTCCAGGTGGT
>WLWI01003027.1_pt1 | contig 14457 bp, 6 predicted proteins | sample 6701501 | NCBI WGS metagenome assembly WLWI01 (sample SAMN12718690, study PRJNA515312) | sponge metagenome | isolation source: marine sponge | host: Mycale hentscheli | place: New Zealand: South Island, Marlborough, Capsize Point | collected 2014-11-01
AGTTAGACAGAGGCACCAAGGAAACTACCGGATTTAGGAAACGCCTCAGGCCCCTAGTAGCACCCTCGCTTCGCTCGGGATGCTACAGCTCAGGGCCTTCAGGATTCCTAAATCCGGTAGTTTCCTCGGTGCCTCTGTCTAACTTATATTTAGATACTTGAATTGTCAATAGCTTAAAATAGTTCAATTTTTATGATTTTTTTGTGACTGCAGGTAGTCTGACTGCCATAAGGCAGTACCCGGTGAAAGGATTAAGTATGATTACCACACAATTAGTGAATCAATCTAAACATTATGTGGTAATATCAAATGTATGGAACAGCAAAAATTAGAGACTCCAATAATGTTTAGGCAATTTATCAAAATAACATCTTTGATTAGTTCCGATAGGCGCGTATACGCGACCACGAACTAAAAACCAGTAGTTCCGATAGGCGCATAAACGCGGCCAGAGAAAAGCAGCTTCAGTTTGGTTTTATTACAACTGTTTGGACTGAGGTAGCCTTGCCTGGAGTCTTTGTGGTTAAAGTACAACCAAGTAAGATTGATAATAGATAATAATTTGTAGTTAGCTGCTGTAGCTTTCAAGTAACTCCTTCTAGAAGGGTCGACCGTGACCGCGTCCAAAAAAGAATTCCGTTTACGGCGCCCCGGGGCAGTAATTAATTCCGGAAGTAATCGGTTAAAACTATCATCAAAATGTTTAAGATGACCGATGAAATTTACACTGATATATTTTTGCAATAACAAGTAGCCACTATGATGTCCCTATACTGAAACACTGAAACTCACCAGAAGATGATCATCCTAAGATTGTTAGTATAGAATTATTTACACCATCCATTATTCTGTTGTGCTTCATTATTTCCTCATATTCATATAGCTTGAATACAATACCAGAAAAATGATGACTCAACATACGCACATTGTAACCATAACTATACTATGCTCTGTTACAATGGGGTGTTTATATAACATCTCACGAGGTGTTTACCAAGAGGTGCTGTCTGAACACCCCCTTCTTACACACCAATACATTTTATATCCAATGAGCATGTAAATTGATAGCTTATATCCTCTAATTTCTTCATTTAAAATATCTTTTAGTATTGACTAATTATGGAGCCGATAATGAGGGTTTGTCTAGGCAGTACCTCCTATTTAACACCAAACTAAGTTACAATCAATTGGAAGAGGAGGGTTGTAGTTTATAACTTGAAAATTTAAAACTGCTCTTACTGCAATCTTTAGCCACTCCCTTTTCAGTTTCATTGTGTTTCATTTAGATGTGTTGATAATTTAAAACAAGAATTCCAATCATTTGCCCATTTAGCCAATTCCTTCCACCATGCTAACAGTTTAAAGCAAAAGTTGAAACCATGTTTTAGCTCCAACTCATCTGTGACAGTTTAAAGAACCACTTAGTTATACTTACCTCAGCTTCACCGCAAAAATGGACTGTATCCATCCAGCTCAAAATACACTGCTCTTTCAGTTCAAAGTTCTGGGAACAACGGGGGAAATGCGCGTGTTGGGGTCAAAGGTGAAATTGGCTTAACGGTACATAACGGGATTCATTCCAAATGGCAGCTAAACGATTGAATGGGCGTGGCCGTATAGCAGCACTCTCTGCTGTCAGTCTTTTCTTCAGTATTCTCAAAAACTAAGTCGAAATTAATAAAGTGGCAAATTAAAGGGACTTAAATCGTCAACTAGACGGAATTCCTCCTCTTTCCATGGGTAAAATCCCATCTTCGCGATCCTCTGTTGACAGAGTGAACAAATGAATGAATGAATGAGTGACAAACCACTATAACCCTCTCTAGCTTTCTGTGCTGAGTGTTAATAAAAAATCTGGCCTACTATAGAGTTAACACAGGTATCTGTGCTATTGGGGACATTACTCAAAGCATATAAGCAGTGAGGGATTTTAAAGAGAGTTTTAAAAGCTAACCCAGGCTCTGTAGCAGCTTTTAAATAAGAACAGATGTGTCTGAAATAGCTACTTAAGCATCAGGTTTAAATTTACCCACATAAGATGAAGGGTTACAGAGCAGTTAATGAAAGTTCAAAGCGAGCCACCCTCACCTTACAGTGCGTAGGGAGGACGGTTAATAGCGTAATTGGAAAACAACGGTGAGAAAAATAACAGCTCGGTAAACGAACTGTCCCCGAATCATGCAATACTTTGATAGTGAAAATATCCAAGTGAAATTATTAATTTTTTCGGGATATTCGCCCACTTCCTTAAATAAACATCGGGAGTGTTCCAGGTTAAACGTTGGCTAATAGCTACCTCAATTTTTCGCGTTCATTTTTACTCGGAGTAAAAACGAACACCGGAACAAGCAGTTTTTTTAGCCTGGATAGTCAAATTATTTGTATAAAGGAAAGCACCTGACTGGGTGACTTATAGCGTTGAAAATGTTGCTGCATAGTGGAAAAGCGACGAGAAAATAATGTCTCCTCATTATCTACTAAATCTATTATTAATTATTTTACTTTTAAATTGTTTGGCATTCACTTGCCAAGGTAAGTTTTTAGACTCTGTGCTTGATTTATTATAATGTATTAGTTGCTAAAGTATAAATTAATATTGCAAGCTAAAAGCAAGTGATAAAAAGTTTCTGAGGTTGTAGCTAGTACAATAATGTGCAGTTAAAATTATGAAAAAATATATTTCTATACAAAATATTTTTATACTAAATCTTTTGTAGTGTACTTCAGACAGGGTACAACTAATACAACATCTTAGTGTCAATTTTGACCTAACAAAGTAGCTACATATAATATACATTAATTTCTAGCACTCTCACCATAATCTTACATCTATAATAAAATAACTATCGAGAGGAAATTACGTTCTTCAAAATGTTAAAGCTAACTCAGAATGTACCAGTCTAATAGGCAGTGTCATTAAGCGAAGAATGATGTTTCCTACATATCCCACAAATCGGAAATATTATCCCTATCTTACACCTGAGGAGATAGGTATCATTCTGTGTAGGTAGGACTTCTAGGAAAGTTCAGCTTTGGCCAAGTGTGAATTAGTTAAATACATCATGTAACTAATGGGAGTGATACAGTTTCTCAAAGTTATGACTTTAAAATGAAAATTTAAGGTAAAGAACAAATTAAGTAGATAGTTGGTGAATAAATATACTGTAAAAGCTAGCCTAGCATGAATAGATAGCTTGTTGGGGATCAGGTTAAGGGGTTTTTGAGGTATTATGGAATGATTAAACTTCATAGGTTCAGTTGGCAGGGCACCCTGAAGTACTAAACAATCCGAATATCTAAGGTAAAATTAAGAAATAGTGGGCAGGAAGGTAGGAAGGGAGAGGGGGGGGGGGGGCACTATTTTATGAGGAGAGTTCTCACATGAACAATTTTTTTCTATAAAAATACATGCCTTTGATGCAACCCCCTCCCATGCTGAAAATTCTTAATCTTCCTACATTGCTGAGATAGATTTGAATTTATAGCAAACTGTATAAAAAAGTGGGTAGTACTGTTAAACACCAGTATGATTGAGTTCTGGTCTGATTAACATGACATCAACATGACATCTATGTCCATAACATGGGAAAGTACTCTACTGTGAAAGGAACAAATGTTCTGCAACAAGATAACATGTTCACAAGCTACTAAACTAGCTTTTAATGTTAGTGTTGTTGTATGAGCAAACAAAATAATACAGAACTACTTTCTTACCTCAATTTCCGGAGTACTGGTATTTTCTGTAGTCTCTGGCTATCTGAATAACCTGTACCTTATTACAACAAACACTCGCTGCTACTAAAAAAAGGCCTGAGTTTTTTTGTTTTGTTTTTTATTACTTCTGGTGGTGACCGCCTCTGTGAAAAGGGTCCTTGTTGCGAAAAAAAATTTTTTTAAGTTAGTTGTACTAACGCAAAGCTCGTTTCAAGAGCTTTAAAATGAGCTATTAAGCGCCTCATAATTCTCATTGAAAGCGCGACTACGACTGTTTTTGTACCCCGCTTTCTTGATTACCCTTTCCAAAAGAAATCGAGAAAACGCCATCCGAAGTTAAGCTTTCGTTGTGATTAACAACATCCGGTTTTCCACGCATACGGATGGGTTGGGCTTTGGTCTGGGTGTGGCTACCATTTGCGGGGGGACGTAAGCCCACGCAAGAACAAAAACAATTTCTAGACCTAACTAGTGGTGCGCTCGAATAGCGCAAATGCGTCAGAGCGAGCAAACTCTTTTTACAGAAAAATAGGACAGAAATTACATCTAACTGATTAGGTGAAGAGCTAAGAATAACAGAATTACCTGAATAAACTTAGAAAGCAGTGGCAAAGAAGCGCAGCTTGACAAAGACTTCACAATTGTTTCAAGAAGAGAGTAGCTATAAACGTTTTGGTTGAAACAGAATTGCGTATGGCAGTGCAGCAGGATTCTCCGCGCTCGTTAATTGAAAAATACTGGAATTTTGAACGCTTTACCTAACTTACGTAATTAGAAGCGCGGGTGAAAACAGAAGTCTCACGTACCCCATAAACATATCAATAAACTAGTGATGTGCTTGACACAATTGGCCAGCGAGCCTAAAGACTATACTATTTTTATATGAATGATTTTACTTCTAACACTGAAGCTACTGAAAATAAGGTCAAGTTTTTTTTATTTAGCATACAGGGTAAAGGGATTTCAGTGCCATAGTAACAACTCTCTGCAACTGCTTGAAATGAAGGAAAAAAAACAACAACAAAACAATACACGTTATTTAAAAGTTTTCTTTGTGATATTCTTTAGCTAATAGTGGTTGTAACACACAATGCTTTGACTCAACTGGACATACACCTACACAGACTTACCTTCGCAGTAGTCTAGCGGACAATGTATTTTCAAGTAAATACTGTTGCGCACTGCTTATAACCATGACAAAGAGCGCATTGACTTACCACCGCCACTAGCTCGAATAGAAATGGAAGTCCCTTAAGTTTTCAAGTTTGAACTGCACCCGCAAAAGAATTCAAAACGGTAAACAATTCAATTTCTAGTGTGATACGGGCACTGATCGATAAACCTGAGGATTCTGTTTAGTGTAATTTGGGACGGGGTCGACCACATAACTAACACAAAAACACGAGGGTCAAAATACAAAATGACATACGTACGTCCATACATATATACAAACATCCCCGACTTTTTCATTTTTACCCCTGTAAGTGTCTCGCTCGCTACGCTCGCTCGCCAAACTAGTGATGTGCTCTAATAGCACAAAATAGCGAATCGAGCGATGCATGTTCCCTGTAATTGTAGAGCTATTCCATGCATGCTTGGTGTGGCTACAAAATTCTGTCAGATTCTTTACTTTGCTACCTGTTTGTTTCGTTTTAGCTCTCCTACTCTCCTTGCCCTGTCTTTATCATTTCTTATCGATCTCCTTACTAATTTTTTTTTTGGAGTTTCTAACAACCTCAAAGCTCTTGACGGAGCGTTTCTAACGTTTTGTCTACTGGACATCGCTACTTCGTACGGCGAGTAAACAAAACAAAATGTTGCTAAGAAGGTTACCCGGCCCGTGCAAGCGCGTAGGAGAAAGGGTACACACGTACGCCCACGCAAGAACAAAAACAATTTCTAGACCTAAATAAATATATATATATAATTATATATATATATCGCGAACTCATTAGAGAGTCAGCTCCGCTCGCTTCGCAGAATTATATCAATTGATCGTCAATGTTATAAAACAAATAACAGAATTACTCTTTTATCGCCAATTTCCTGAATAGTGGTAACTACTGTTGTATCAAATTTAAGCTATTCTGACTACCTCAATTTCCAGTAACTGGTAAACAAGCTCACAACTGTAAAAAATAATAGCTGGAGTAATTTTTGTAATGTTAGCCAGCAAACACGGAACTACGTACTTACCTCAGCTTCTCTCAAGTAATTGTAGCTTCCTTAGTATTAATATCGGGATACCATCGGCACTTGACATTGGCACTTGATAACCAACGGCGCTTGACAACCAACCTAGGCAGTTTTAGCAGCCTCAAAAAAGTACCAGTACGACTTTCTTAATGCTGTAGTATCAAAAGAAAGTGGGGTCAAGCATAAAAAATGTGTTTTAGGACGCACGTGTACCATCCATAGAACCACCCTGCGTTGAATCCCTAGCGCTACTCTTCCGTAGCGGTACTATTCCGCTCTTTGTTCATCTTGAATATCTAGCTGAATAAAGAGAAGGAACAGAAAACTGACAGACAAAAGGAAAGCGGAAGGGGACCTATGGAGTGGGATTTTTTTTTTCCTTTTTTACTTGGGGCTCATCCCTTAGTGAATCTTAGTATGAATTAATCTCTTGTGAAGAATTGGAAGGGTGTGACATTGGGTGAGTCTTAGTTAAAGGCTGATGGTTTCTTCTCTTTGGGGAGTAGAGGGAGAGGGGACACACTTGACAGTGAATCTTAGCTAGTAAAACAATATGAGATGGTATGCTGTATTTAGTAGTAGAGAACACATTATACACGCATGAAATTATTATACTCCAGATTTTTTTTATTTAGGCTTAATGAAACTATAAAAAATCTACACTGGGACTAAATATTGCTATTTCATTAGCTACTCAGTAGTAATTTTAATCAGGTCCATTAGTAATATTAATACAATTTCAAACATTCAAGAACAATTTATTGATATTATTTTAATACATTGCAGCAACTTGTGACGTTCAAACCGGGGAATATCAATTGTATACTGGAGAATCTGAACGAGTGCTAAATGTTAATTTTTTTAATAATGACCTCTTATCCTCTGCAGTAAAAGTAGGAAAATGTGTGAATATACTTGTACAGAAGTCATCACAAACTATTATAGTTCAAAATAAAGTCAGAATAAGTTTAGACTGTAGTCAGCTACAAAGAGAGCTTTCTACAACGTTTGAATGGCGAAAAATTGCTTTGGATAAAACCAATAGCACAATTGGTAAGTAATAATGTGTTAATAATATAATGCCATCACATATGAAATATTATCCTTTTTATAGCAATCAATATTACTATAGTAATATTTAATTTACAAATAAATTTTAACTGGTGTGACTAAAATAACAATTAAGGTTTTAATGCATTAAATGGACAAATTACACATAATGTCTACAAAACATCATGTAAATGGTAAGTGGGAAAATAGCTATAAATTATTTTAAGGAACACCAATTAGTTAGTGTGTTCTCTAATTATTTGGAGAGATCATCATAATCAACTCTAAACTGAAGTGAAAAAATACACTACTCCTTATGTGTATACATAAATTTCCTATTTAATTGTATTTTTAAACTGTTTTGTCCTTGCAATTGAAATAAAATTATAGCAAATGCACTTAAACATAATCACTATTTCATTTAATACTTAGTTGGTGAAGAACAACCTTTGATGAATTCTAGTGAATACCTCATAAATGGCAGTATGTTGACCATAAGGCAGACAAATATTTTTGATGAAGACCGATCTAACAGATTTGTCTGTATAGCTACAACTGGTACGGATTTTCGACTACGAAATACAACAGTGTTTGTGATTGGAGGACAACCTCTTCTAATTGATGAAAGTAATACTAAAATAATCTCTACATATAATCTAATAATGTTAGCATAGAGTTGAAATGGAATAATTTCGTTCCTTAATCTAAACTTAATATAGATAATATCACTGGCCATTTGGTGTATTGTGTTTGTTAGGCAACTGCATCAATGATAATACAGCAAATAGCAAGACTTGTTATGTGGGACGAAATGGCACTACAATAACACTTTCTAACCATATTTCATCCATAACATTGGTTTGCTCTGTTAAAAATATAGTGGATGACACAGAATTCAGCCCAGCTCTCCCTTCTCCTACTTACGTATGGAAAAAAAATGGAATTACATTAATAAATGAAAATGGATTTACTGAAAACTTCACTACGCTGTATTTTCAAATGTGGAAACTTACTCCTATCCCAGTACTGCTTTTGAATGGAAACAACATTACCATAATTTTAAATACTGTAGGTAGTTTAGCTTTGGAAAATCGTACCTTATCGTGTTTCAATCATCGATTTAATGCTAGTTTGGAAGATACACTATTTTACCTTGCAACAGGAACCTGGTCATGTGAGGCTGATAATGTTCACGGAAAAGATATGGGTACAGTCACCATAAATGAACAAGGTAAGTGAAAATTTGAAACAATAATAAAACTTGTAGCACATAAGATATTAATAATTAGCTATATTAATTTTTATTCCAATAATTTGATCGTGATAAAAGTGCACATAGTGTATTATGTTACAGATTATACTACTAGTGTGTTGTATATTTACAACAGAAAACAATCAATTATAGTTTCAGCTGGAATAAAACAAGTATTATTGTAGACATGTGCACACCTGAAGTCCAATGCAGTGGTCATCTTTGCAATACGATTGCTAAAAGAGCTTGTTGTGATTGTCCAACTGCTGAAAGTAATTATTTTTCAAAAAACTTAGGAAGACAATGTACTAGTAAGTATTATAGTAATATTATATAAGTATTAATTAGGTTGAAGTCTTACTCTTAAATACCTAGGACATAGTATTAACTGTAAAGCTATGCTTTTGCTGCATTGAGTTGAATATTGAAGAAACTGGGATTAACCATTTTACTTCGTGTAGAAAATAAAGTATTTACTATTGGACATTGAAATAAACAACATACAGTATTGTAAAATTATTTCAACAATAATCCATACAGCAACAGTTCATTTTAGTTTAATTTTAGTAAATTTAGCTGTTTCTTATTACTCTCAGCTTGATGAAAATGTAATAATTTTTCTTTAAATTACAGGAAATGTTTGTCCACCAATTTCTACTATGAATGGTTTAGTGAAAGTTTTCTTGAATAATGATGGAGAAATTATTGGCTCATATTCCTGTAATAATGGATTTGAACTTCTCGGAGTTCAGAATAGAACATGCCAATCACAATCTCAACAATGGTCAGGCTCAGAACCAATGTGCACTAAACCTGGTAAATTAAATATTTCTCAACTTTAATGTAACTTTACTGTTTTTAAATTGTTTTTCCTTCGTTTAGATAGTGCATATATTAATAAACCTACATCATCATTGACATGCCTTGTAACTTTGTGGACATTTCTTGATACAATAAGAATTCTTCATGACCAGTTGTAAATATATATCTATATTATAACATATTCACATATTAATATTATTCAATATCAACTGTCACATTCATAAACATTTTGATAACATATTCACATATTAATATTATTCAATATCAACTGTCACATTCATTAGCATTTTGTATATGGTTATTCATAAGTGCTAATGCAATTGTCTATCATAACTATAATCAACATAATATTATAATTATAGCCAGGGTTAGACCACACAATGTATTAAATGGAGGCAAAATTAAAGATCATTACTGGTGTAGTAGGTGAAGTGAACCAGTTTTAATAATTAAATCCGATTTTTTAAATGCATTTACTATACCACATACAAGTACACACTTGATTATGTATTATTCAGGATACCATTTACTAAATTCAATTTAAATATCAAGAATTGATTTTGCTGCTATGTGCTTTATTGTACACCCATGTAGGTGTTTTTGGCATTGGATGTACACTTTGAAGGGATTCAATGGAGTGTGGTGGTTCTGATGCTGCTAGGTTAATTACCAAAATGCTAGACTAAATTCTTTTGGATCGAGATTTTGTCTCCATTCTGTCTTGTTTTCTTTTTAACAATTTAAAATAATCATTCTTGAGCGTTTGAATGCGGTACTGTTAGCCCAACTTTTGCCACTTTTTCAAGCATTGGAAAATGATAGCAGTTGTCAAGAGACTTCAAGGAAGTTAAACTTTGCCAAATATAATTCATTCCAAAATTCTATCTTAATCCACAGTAATTTTTTAGATTTTTCTCAATCTTCAGGAATTACAGTGTATTGTAATATCTGGTATTCAGTAAGTTCTTCTGACGACAATTTAAACTCTTGATATGCCTCATAAGGCAAAATCTCTGAAATTTCAGAAGGACATTAAAGGGAAAATAGAAACTAATTTTTAGGTGGATGGACAATACACACCATCAATAAAGTATTCTACTTGTGAAAAATTCTTTACTGTCTCTGCCCAAAATTGACAAATTTTGCAATGTCATCTTTCAGTGACAAGTTATTCACTGCATATTAGAGAAAAAAAACCCTAAAACTTTCACAAAAATTATGAACTTGACTAATGTTATAACATCTCCTTGATTCAAAAGCTTTTGTAGCTTGATCCTTGCTGCTTTTGTCAGGTTAAACACTACCCCATGAAGGCCCATGCCCACACTTTGGGAAACTGTAATTTGGCTGCTTTACCCTTTTTACATCTGCCTCTGTGTTACTCAAATTGTTTCTTTGCAGAAAATATGGCCAAAGCTGATAATACCATGAGGCTTTAACTGCTGATGAGGCTTGTACTGATGATTCTGTATGACATTTAGACTATCAAAATTACTATAATGTAGGTCTGGGTTGAGTTGACAAATCACAAATGTAGCAGAAGAGGAATGCTCTTGCTGAAACTGGATAACAATTAAGCTCACTTGACCATAATATTAACCCTGATGCACAATAATTAATGCCCATGGATGAAACCAGGAGGGTTGTAGGTGCAGATTATTACCATGTCAATTGTTGTGGTGAAGAAAAGCAATGACAATGTTTTACACAAGTACATTCAAAGTAATATAATACGCTGCTAAAGGGATCACATTAAAAACTGAGCTCAATATGTCATGCAATAATATTCATAAAAGGTTGACCAACAAAGTAATTTAGATATACAGTAGAAACTCAGTAATCTGAGCAAAGGGACAGACGGGTGCTCAGACTAGTGAAACATTTTGTATATCGAATACATGGATTTTTCAAGGTGATGTTATTTGAATTGTAATAAACATATGAATGTAAAACAGTATTATTACATAGACTTAAAATCAGTCATATTACATCTATAGCCAGTGTTGAATGTGGTATGCTTGAGCTTTTGTTCAGATAGCACAAATTGCTTATGGTCCAGAATTACCATATTTTCTGCAAAGAAACAATTTGAGTAACACAGAGGCAGATGTAAAAAGTGTAAAGCAGCCAAATTACAGTTTCCCAAAGTGTGGGCATGGGCCTTCATGGGGTAGTGTTTAACCTGACAAAAAGCAGCAAGGATCAAGCTACAAAAGCTTTTGAATCAAGGAGATGTTATAACATTAGTCAAGTTCATAATTTTTGAGCAGACTTGCCTAATATGTTCTAGAGCCATTATTGTCACGAAGTTTTCAACTTATTCCTAGCAGTAAATCAAGTGTATTAATGTGAAAGACTGGCTGCAAATTTCAATTTTTTTACAATATAAATACTAGTTATCTCTCTATTTGTAGAAATTAATGTTCACAAAATAGTGTACCAACTTTTTAACAATATTTCAACAGTTCTGTTGAACATAACCAATAAAAGAGTTTTTTCCTACTACTAACGGCTTGTGATATTGTATTAACCATGACTATAGGTGAATCATTGTGTAAAATTTTTAACATGCAGATTACAATTACATATATAAAAGCATCCTGATCAAGTATATAGATTTTTGAAGATTGGAATTTAGGATATGGCTTTATGTATGTTAATTACAGATGTATGCATAATTAAAATACAGCCACTACAAACTACAGCATTATAATAGAACAATTCTGACGATAAAATCTACATTAAAACTTAAAAATAATTAGTTATGCACTATGATTTTACTGTCAAGTTGAATGAAATGTAATAAGAGAGAAAGCAGTTTCATTTTACCTTTGATGAGAGATAAGAGTCTTCTTCTGCAGAAATAAAAAATTGTATTTGCCAATAAATAATCAAGAACTTTTTTAATTATATCTTCATGGCTTACCAAAGTTTTACTTGTTTGTTTGTTTGTTTGTTTGTTTTTTTCATATTTTTTGCCTTGACAAAAGTCAAGTAAGTTATCACCACAAAAATATTGTGTTATTGTCATAATACTACAATAGTGTTTACACTAATTTACAAAAATATTATTGCACTAGATACAATTTACTAGTCTATAATAAATCACCACAACTGCAGCACTCTAAGCTGCTCTGCTGAATCTTAGATTCTTGTATATAATCACCTTCTTGTAGCCCCAAGCTTCACACTCAAATACTAAAATGATTATAACATGACTTTCCATAATCTGACAGTAATCATACTTGACTCTACAACACACTCTAAACACATGCTGAACTGGCATTCTTGCTCATATTGGTGACACTACCAATTATTGATCAATTCAAGCAGCAATTACAATTAATTGAAGTCTAATGTGTAGTCATTTTAAGAGATAAAATCACTTTTTTTAGATGAGAGAACTCTGTCCAAAATACTTGTACTTCCAAAAACTATTATTTTGCACTGAATTCATTGCTGTTTTTTTTCACACATGAATAGTAAGAAAGTCCATGTGCAGATCCCCTGCGGCCTTACTCATTAGAAATCATTTTTAAATGTATTGATTAGTACTTCCATTAATTCTAGCCTTACTCTACATATGGAACTGAAATAAATTGTTAAGCTAGATATATTACATGTATAACAAGATTTTTCATTTTCACAAAGCTGGCTTTGGAACATTTTCCTCATAAAAAGTGTATTAATAGTACAAGACACTTCTTTCTTATTACGTCAATCATACGTCATGTTTAAAATTTTATATTGATTACATTAAATATACAATAAAATTCATATTATGTATACAAGCTAACTATTCATTTTAAAAAGTGGGCTATATAATGCAATTCAAAAATGTATTGGCTAACAATATAATATTATATGGCTATAACATCTTGATCATATTATTCCTTAGCTATAAATAAATCATGCGTCTAATCAAGTAAATTCATTATTATAAAATACTATATTATACCACTGCATAAAAAATTGACCAGGAAGAATGAATTACATTCAAAGTTATGTTCTCAATTTGAAATTACAGTTAGTCTTACTTTTATTGTGTACATGTACGCCTGATCGTTTTTGTGATAATAATTTATGGCTAGTTAACACATTTATGTTGTCATTAGAATCAACTGCTAAATAGTAATGCTATCTGTACTGAAGTGACACACTGACCCAACAATAACTCAGATAACCTCAGATTGAATGCAGTAGTCGCTAGTTTCTACAGTATGATTTTACATACAAATGGTTACTAGAACATGAGATGGGAACCTGTCTTAAACACATTATAATAAATGTTGTTAGGAATGAAGACAACTGAACAGAGTAAGGATGCAAGTTAAGTAATTTAAAACCATTAAACTATTAAAATAAGAAATTTTAGTAAATATTTTTTGTCATCTCATTTTTTTAACACAAAAAGTAAGAAATTGCACCAAAACTTGCTGATTTAATGTAGAACTAATTCTTATGGCAGTAACATAATTGTCAAATATAATTAATTTGTATTATTACGAATTATTGTGTCTATTGGCTATAGTGGCCCAAAGTAAAGCATTTGCATGCTGAGAGTTTCATCAGCCAATTGTTGTTTTATTTTTTTTTCAAATTTTAATATTATTGAAAGAATACAAGAAAATAATTACACTAAGAAAAAGAAAAATTATAGAGAAAAGTATTAGTGAAAATTGCTTTATATATTTGAAACAGAAATTTAGCTAGTTGATTTGTTCAAAGTGACATTTTAGCATAAAAACTCTTATGATTATGTAAAATTTACAAATTGGTTGATCAATTATACTTAACTCTAACTAATTAGGCACAGGATATAAACACACAATATTGCAATTATATCTTTCTTACATTCCTGACCTAGTTATGTATTCAAAATTTTTGTAGGTATATCTGAATGCAAAAGAGCAAGTGCATTCTGAAGAAAGCCAACTGTGAAAATAATGATAGCTATATCTCATAATTACTATAGTTATGTTAATTTTGTATTTTCTGTTACTACAAAAAAGCTGGCACTGCACACTCATGGGGAAAATAACAACGAATCAATTGCCTTAATTCAGCAAGAAAAAAGATTAGCATCAAATAAAAATATCGAAACACAAGAAGATACTATACAACAAGAAAAAAACAACAGGGAATCAAATCGTTCGAAAGATATCGGTTGACGAAATTAAAGCAAGAAAACTATATTTACAGAATAACATGTCTGAAATTTGAGTAAGGAATATGACCAAATTTGAATTATCATAACTCTTTAGTAGACATTAGACACAGCATATGACACAAGCTCAAAGGCCATACCCTGGAGTCTTCTTTAAGTTTCTTAGAAGAGAGAAGGAAGGTCAAGGGTTTGTGGTCAGTAAGAACCTCGAACTACAGAAAGTGATCAATGGCGAACACTGCCAAAGCTTCTAGCT
>WLWI01003028.1_pt1 | contig 14443 bp, 23 predicted proteins | sample 6701501 | NCBI WGS metagenome assembly WLWI01 (sample SAMN12718690, study PRJNA515312) | sponge metagenome | isolation source: marine sponge | host: Mycale hentscheli | place: New Zealand: South Island, Marlborough, Capsize Point | collected 2014-11-01
TGAACTGGTGTGACATCAACCTGCTATGTATTTCATGAACTGGTGTGACATCAACCTGCTATGTATTTCATGAACTGGTGTGACATCAACCTGCTATGTATTTCATGAACTGGTGTGACATCAACCTGCTATGTATTTCATGAACTGGTGTGACATCAACCTCATGAACTGGTGTGACATCAACCTGCTATGTATTTCATGAACTGGTGTGACATCAACCTGCTATGTATTTGTACCAGAAACGCAGCAGCAGCATCTTCCTGTCCAGATCAAGGCCCTCCCTCCTGCAGCAGCCTCTCTCCCCTCACCACCCACACCACTCACTCACTGGCCACCTCTTCCACTCCGGGATCCTCCCTGTCAGACTCCATCTTCCCACTGTCCAGCAGCTTGAAGCGCCCTCCCTTGCACTCCTTTCCTTCAGTCTCCCCTTCTCAAACTCCATCTCCACCCTCAACCTACTTTTCCCCCATCAATAATGTCGGGTTCTCTATATCTCCAGTCATCACCAATCCAACAGGATCTCACCAACAGTCTTCAGTCATTACCAGTCCTGCAGGATCCAACCCACTGTCTCCAATGTCTGACTCACCAACCTCCTTCACTTCTCATCCCAGGAACACAGATCTCCAGGAAGAGATGGATAGTCTGATAGCAGAACGCTTGTCCGTGATGGACGACATCTGCTGTCTTCTGTCGGAGCAACCATCTTCTGGGATCACTGCTTTGTTCAAGGATAAGGCAAAAGATGTGCAGAAAAAGCTGGCCATAAGGTAGATAACCATGTGTAAGTGGATTTGTGAGTCTGTGTGTGTGTGTGTGTGGGGGGGGGGGGGGGGAGATTATTGTTGATGTGTGTTAGCAGTGTGTGTAATTGTGTTACTGCAGGAAAAAACTTCTTTGCAAAGAAAAGGAGTTGAAGAAGAAGATGAGTATGGTTTCCTCTCCTCCCAAGACTGCAGGTCTTCCATCCTCCTTGTCGTCTGTACAAGCTGAACTATCTTCACCTCCGTTATGTTCAACTGCCACCGGAAGTATTATGCACTGCCATCACCACACCGGTAGCTCTGTGGGTGGGGCTACAGTCAGAGATGATGAAAACATGAAGGATGGCTGTGGTGGTGGAGAGGTTGATGAGCAGGAACTAGAAGACCTGCTGGCAGCAGAGACGGAAGAGTTTGGCTGGAACGAGGACATCCTCTTGCGGAGTTTAGATGAAGCTGACTGTCCTGACCTTTGTCCTACACCTTCTCCCGTCATTACAACTTCTTCCTCAGCTTCTAATGTTACCTCCTTCTTGCCTTCAGCTAGTTCTACCTCCTTCTTGCCTTCATCTAGTTCTGCATCCTTGCCATCCTCTTGCTCCACCATCACAATGTCCTCTGTTGCTACAAACTTCCCTCCACTGTCTGCCTCTGGTGGGATAAAGCCAGCCTTCAAGCCTCCATTTTCCAGATCTGGACAGAGTCATTCAGTAGGAGCAGGTGTGCAGAACAGGAGTGTCTCCAGCATGACTCAGGGATGGAAAGCCCCCAGGGATGATTCTGCGGAATTTAGAGGCAGCTATGACCACGCCAGCATGATGTACAACATCTTCAACCAGGTAACCATGGTGATTGCTTGCCCACATGTCCTGCTAGACACGATTCCTTGCAGGTGTTTGGACTGAAGAAGTTTCGTCCCAATCAGTTGGAAGCAGTGAATGCTGTGATCCTGGGCAAAGATGCCTTCATCCTGATGCCGACCGGCGGGGGCAAGAGTCTGTGCTATCAGTTGCCCGCACTCATGCTGCCCGGGGTCACAGTGGTCGTGTCACCTCTGAGGTCACTCATTCAGGACCAGGTCCAGAAACTCATCAGTCTAGGGGTAGGTTAATAAAAGGTGGTCAAAGACCCTTTACCAACTCTGAACTGCGTATAAAAGTTACTTTTAACAAAGCGTATCAACTTATTAATTTTATTATTATTTTTTGTTTGTTTAGTTTTGTTTTTGTTTTTTGTTGTTGTTGTTTTTTTGTTTGTTTTTAAGATTCCAGCTGGACATCTCTCCAGTGACCTTACGCTGAGTGAAGAGAATGAAGTGTACACTTCTTTGTCTCGCAAGGAGCCAGTCACTAAGCTGCTGTACGTGACTCCAGAGAAGGTGAGGCATCCATTGGGTCAGCAGATGCTGCCTCTGGTCATGGACTTGTGTTTGTTTGTTTGTTTGTTTGTAGTTGAGTGCCAGCAACAAGTTGCTATCAACACTTCACACCTTGCACAATCGGCAGAAGTTAGCTCGGTATGCTAGCTGGGAGTGGCTTCATATCTATAATAAGATAGTTACTTGTAGGCTGCAGTATTGAATATTGCAGACTAAAGTGGGTAAAGATTAGTGAACCAGTGTAGTTTAACAATAATATGAGTTTCTTAGTTTCTGATTGCCATGTCTGGTTTTCTGAGCACCATTTTAGGGTTGAATTAGTTTTGTTAGGTTTCCAATCTTTATTTTTAGTTTTAATATAATATTATCATACTTATTACATGAGTCAGAGTGTGATATGGTGAAATATCTAGCCATATCACTCTGACAGAGTGTAATAAGTGGTTTATTCCACACTAGATATCTTCACTGAAGTATTTTTTCTGCTACACCAGAGGAAGGTAGCCGTAAAAACTGGGATAATTCAGCTAGTTTGGCCAGTTGCTATAACTACTAGGGTAATGAGCTTGCGCACTACAGCTTGAATGAAATATCGGTGACGTCATGTACCTAAAAGATATCATTGTGAAGATATCTAGGGTGGAATAAATATAACTGGTGATGTGCTTGAGCACAAATAGCAAGCGAGCCTAAAGACTATACTATTTTTATCTGAATTATTTTGACTTCTAACACTGAAGCTACTGAAAATAAGGTCCAGTTTTTAAATTACGCATACACGGTAAAGGGATTTCAGTGCCATAGTAACAACTCGCAACTGCTTGAATTGAAGGGAAAAAACAACAACAAAACAATACACGTTATTTAAACGTTTTCTTTGTGATATTCTTTAGCTAAGTAGTGGCTGTAAAGCACAATGCTTTGACACAACTGGACATACACCTACACGAGACTTACCTTCGCGGTTAATCTAGTGGACAATGCATTTTCAAGTAAATACTGTTGCGTACGGCTTATAACCATGACAAAGAGCGCATTGACTTACCACCACCACTAACTCGAATAGAAATGGAAGTCCCGTAAGTTTTCACGTTTTAACTGCATCCGCAAAAGAATTTAAAACAGTAAACAATTCAATTTCTAGGGTGATACGGGTACTGATCGATAAACCAGAGGATTCTGTTTGGTGAAGTTGGACGGGGTCGACCACAGAACTAACACAAAAACGCGAGGGTCAAAGTACAAAAATGCCTTACGTACATCCAAACATATAAAACAAATTCCAATTGAGTTACCCCTGATAGTGTCTCGCTCACCAATTATTTTTATCTTCATTTTAGTTTTGTGATAGATGAAGCTCATTGTATCAGTCAGTGGGGGCATGACTTCAGACCAGACTACAAGAAGCTGAGTGAGTTGAGACACAAGTTCCCAGGAGTCCCCATCGTGGCTCTCACGGCCACTGCCACTCCACGAGTGAGAACAGACATCCTGCATCAGCTCAACATGCACAAGACATGCAAGTGGTGAGTCCTCATGTTCTTCATCTCTCACTTGTGTTGTAGAGGGTCTTGTGATGTACTTTATCTTCTTCAGGTTTACACAGAGCTTCAACAGAGTGAACTTGAGTTATTCAGTGGTTCCCAAGAAACCCAAGAAAGTTTCTGAGAATATCATAGAACTTATTTCTACTAAGTTCCCAAGGCAGTCTGGGATTGTGTACTGTTTATCCAAGTAAGTAAGTGTTTGGTGTTAGCTTATTATGATATTTCTTAAAGCAAGTCTCAATAGGTGGACTGGTTTGGCGAGCGAGCGAGACACTTACAGGGGTAACACAATTGAAAATCGGGATGTTTGTTTATTTATATATGTTTGGACGTACGTATGTCATTTGTACTTTGACCTTCTCGTATTTTTGTGTTAGCTCGTTGTTCGACCCCGTCCCAAACTTCACTAAACAGAATCCTCCGGTTTAGCGATCATTACCTGTATCATCCTAAAAATTGAATTGTTTACCGCTCTGAATTCTTAGTTAAAACTCAAAAGAATTATCACACATGTAGAGTGTCCACTAAGTTGTTTGTTTGTTTGTTTGTTTGGTTATTTTGTCTCCTGTATTAGAGTGCTTGTGCATTCTGCTAGTGGTCCTGGATTCAATCCCTAATGACAGCCAAATTTCTTTTAATTCTGAGAAAGCCTGTGAAAGAGAGAGAGAGAGGATACGGCTATGATGTTGCCACTTGTATTTATTGTAGTTGCTATTTTCACAACTAGTAATATTTTAAGGTCTTAAATCGTATTATTACTCTTGTATTACAGGAAGGACTGTGAGAAAGTAGCTGATGATCTACGAAGAGGCAACGTAGAGGCTTTGTGTTACCACGCAGGCATGCCAAACAGTGACAGGTCCATGGTCCAGCAACGGTGGATTCAGGAAGATGGCTGCAAGGTGGTGTGTGCTACCATAGCCTTTGGCATGGGCATCGACAAGCCGGATGTCAGGTTCGTCATCCACCACTCTCTGCCCAAGTCCATGGAGGGCTACTACCAGGAGGCGGGACGAGCCGGGAGGGATGCATGCCCCGCCCACTGTATCCTCTACTACAGCTACTCTGACGTGGCCCGTTTGCGCAGGATGATCAAACGCGAGGAACTACGGTATGAGCAGGAGAAGGTCCACATTGAAAATCTCCTTCGTATGGTACAGTACTGCGAGAACGAGACTGACTGCCGGAGGGTACAGTTGCTCGAGTATTTTGCTGAGAGCTTTGACTCGACCTTATGCAAGAACAGTGACACTCCGTGTGACAATTGTCTGTCCAAGGTCCCGTTTGTTTCGGAAGACGTCACAGACTTGGTGAAGGTGATCGTGCAGAGCGTTCAGTTGGCCAAGAAAAACCAGTTCACTCTGAACCAGTACCTGGAGGCCCTCAAAGGCTCCAGTTCCTCCAGCAAGATCGCCAACGGGTTCATGACAAGGCTGCCCCTTTACGGAGTGGGCGGTGCCAAAACGAAACACGACTTGGAGCGTCTCTTGCACATGCTGGTGATGAAAGACATCCTCTTTGAATCCATGCAGATCGGTCTCCATGACAACGTAGTGTGCTACGTGCAGACAGGATCCAAGGCACAAGACATCATCAGTGGGAGGATAACGGAAATTATTTTGAAGGTAAAGGGTCAGAGGAGTTCGGCTTCTACTTCAAGATCGAGCATGTCTGAGCCAGACAGCAGAGAAGACCAGCTGAAGTCTGAGTGCTACAAGGCACTCTGCCGACTAAGACTGGCTGTAGCCAACAAGTTCCAGTTGAAGAACCCAGAGTATATCCTGACCAGCGCCTCACTCCTCACCATGTCCAAACTCCTCCCCACAACCAAGGAGGAGATGTTGTCCGTGGAGGGATACACGGAGGTCAGGTGGGGCCGGTTCGAAGGGGAGGAGTTTCTGAAGATCACTCGGGAGTACGCTCAGGAAGTGAGTAAAGTCAGTGAGGGAAGATTGGCTACAGATAGTGGAGGAGGAGCATCTGTCAGCAAGCAAACCAAGTCGGCTTACTTTCAGAAAGCTGAGATGAAGCAGAGGCCAGTCATGGGCAGGGGCAAGAGGAAGAAAGTTGGAGAAGATACGCCTAAAGCCAAGAGACCTGTTCTTCCTGTTTTAAACTTTGATTCTGGAGACGAGTTTGAAGAGATTGTTGGTCAGAGAAAAGTTCCCCAGCTCATGCCATATCCTAAACACTAGCCATACTTTACCAACTGCAATCTCATCAGATAGTTCCTTTTGTAGCAGGTCATTTATAATATTTATGAGGCTCTCATCATCACAGGCATCATCATCCTATAGACATTGTTCAGCTGGACAGCTGGGAGGGAAACGAATGATGCATTTCTTGCTCCTTCAGATCCAGTTATTAAAAAAAAATAAAAATCCATTAAATGGTTGCTATGACAGCACTGTATTCCTATTTAGTCAGGGTTAGCTGTTTCAATTCTGGAATCACATACATCAATCTTCAGAAATAGGTAAGGGATATCGCAGTAAATGAACTGATCTCATTTGTACTAAATGCAATAAAATAAAAATACTGGAGCCAAGTTTGCATCAGCACCCGAGCTCCCACTGTATGTAGCTAATGGCTTGCACCTTGGACTCCTGACTGGTCTCTTGTAATAATTGCATACATTACTACAGACAGTCTTCATTGTATGCATGAAGTGTTTGTTGCACACCACACGTTACAATACATTGAAGAGTCAGTGAGACTTGTTTAAAACTGGTATAGCATCATCATGTGCTGCTGGTGGTCACATGATTGGGCATCCACCCATCTGCTGATAATGAGTGAGCTCCAAAATATACAGAGTGATCTAAAAAAATAGCTTGCTCCAAGAATTCATTGGGATCCTTTCTTCTCCAGAAGTTTCAGTAGATCACTAAAAAAATATATAGTATCCATATATTCCATATGACAAGTTCCAAGCTACACTCACCTCCCTGCTCTCTTCTTCTTGCTCAGTGATGATGTACTCTCTCCTCCGTCGTGCTCCTCTATCTTCCGCTTCCTGTAGTCTCTCTGGAGAGATAGGTAAGGGGAAGTCACCAGCTCGGGTGGAATGGCCACACCCAGTCTGTTCAATAGGTCATAGAAACCGAGGAATTGAGATCTATTAGTGGCATTGATGAATGTGACGGCGTAGCCAGGGTCACTCAGTCTACCGGCACGCCCCACCTACACACACACACACACGTATGGATTCACACTCATAACCACGAGAACATGCAACACTACTGGCATAATATGCACACACATACATACCTGATGAATATATTCCAGTAGATTGGTTGGGAAGTCGAACACAAATACCTAGCACAGTCACACACACACACACACACACACACACACACACACACAGAAACACACACACACACACACACACACGTTTTCCATAGTAAGAATGTCTGATGTTTAGTTTGCATGAATATTTGTAACCTAACTAAATGCCCTCAGTGAACTCACTTGATGGACAGTCTGGAGGTCCATTCCTCTGGCCAGCACATTCGTGGCCACCATCACAGAGTGACGGCCATCCAGGAATTCTCGCACTACTTCAGTACGCCTCTGCTGGACCATGTCTCCATGAAGAGCAACAGCAGTGGCACGTGCTATACCCCTCTAGAAAGGGGTGGAGAACAATCAGTGATAGCATTACAAAAATCACATGACCTAATCCAGTCATTACTAACTGAACTCAGTCATCACATGACACAACAAAGCACTCACTTTATTGATGGTATCAGCTAAGAGAAGAGTGCCTTTCTTGGACCCTACAAAAACAATTGCAGGAGGTCTGGAAAAACAACAGTCAAGACCTGATAGCTTTATTCTAATACATAGTTCAATAAACTCCTTACCTAAAATGAAATTGATCATTGAAGAAAGACAACAACTTCTTCTTCTTACTGGTCTCTTCCACCCACAGCACTGTGTGTCTCACAGATTCACACAACACTCCAGGCTGTAAACAACCAGTCATTCAAAAACAATAACAACAACCATTCACCTACAGCAATCAATCAACAACAACCACCTGACAACAACAACAATTATCAACAATGACAACAACAGCCATTCAACAACAAACACTTCCTCCCCTACTCTTTTTGCCTGTCATTCTTTACCCTCGACCCCAATTGTCCTCCTTACCTCTCCCACCACTACAGTAATGGAGTCCTTCTTCATCAATCTCTTGGCCATGCTACCTACCCAGTCTGGAATGGTGGCAGAGAACATGAGAATCTGCTTACTAGAAGGCAGCTGCTCCATGATACACATGACCTGCACACACACACACACACAATTGTGCTATTTCATGTAGTTACCGTGCTACCGATTTTCCCCTTACAGTTTTGAACGAGCAATTCACACGTCATACCAGTAGACAACTAAGAATATTATATATCAAAGTTTGCGTGCAACAGACAAAACCACACCCACAGCAAACTTCCACTCTCACCTGCTCCTTAAAGCCCATGTGCAACATGCAGTCCACTTCATCCACGACAAACTGTTCCACACATGACACGTCCACTTCATCGCCATGGTGATCCAGAATGTCTCTAAGACGAGCAGGTGTTGCTATGACAACCTAAACAAAACTACAAATAGTAGCACCACCATCTCCATTGCCACAAACCACACCTCCACTCCAGATCCGAGTCTGTAGAGCTGATGGGCAAGCGGAACTCCGCCTACCACCAATGCTGTCCTCATCCGAGATAATCCTGCAAGCAATGTGACACCACAGCAAAGGTACAGTACTCTCATCTGACGTCTTTGAATTCATAATTAGGGCATCTCTTTTGCATTAGTTTTTGATTGGACAAAATTATTTCCCTCAAAACTTTATTTTAGAGCCACAAAATTTCCAACTAAACCAGTCAAAATCCCCCATACAATATAGTTCATGCTATTCTCATTACCTCTCATGAGTTGCTTGCACGTGTCTTCTATCTGCATGGCCAATTCTCTGGTGGGAACGAGGACTATTGCAGCTGGCCTTCGCACAGCACCCTCATCAACTGACACGCCCCTCCTTCTGAGTATATTTAGAACTATTGGCAGGAGAAACGACAGTGCTGCCAGCAATAAAAGAAAATGTTAAAGTGCCTGAACTTTCAATACAAGTATAGCTTGCACATCAACCCTTTACCATATCAATAATTGCGAGACATTATACACACTATCGTCCCACACTTGCGTTACCATGGTTTCTATGAACATACTTTTTCCTGATCCTGTACTTGAACAAACTATAAGATCTCTCCGGTAAAGGGCAGCAGGAATCACTTGCATCTGAACTGCTGTGAGTTTCTGATAACCAGCAGTCTCCAAATTTTTTGTTACTATGGCAATTGGTGACAAACAACATAGTAGTAGTATAAATGCAGTAAAGCCTCATGCACACACAAACATACCTTACATTGATCAGGAAGGTGCAAATGCCTGAATTCTAAAACAGGAAATGGAACATCACTTCCTTCAACTTTTATTTTCATCTAAAATAGCATAAATATCCCATAGTTACAGGATTCAGTCATCAGCAACTATTAAAATAAGTCAGTTGCTTAAAACTGACCTAAAGTTTGATAGTTTCATGTAGTCATATCCTTTATCCATCCAACAACTCTACTGAAGCTATGCAACACACAAGCTGTCTTACTAAACACGATTAATATCAATAATGACAAAGCGAGGTCTATAGTAGCAGATCATTACTCATTAATTCTCAACTGCACCATACACGCATATGCCTTCCCCTATGTGTGTATGTATGTATGCATGTATGTATTTATGTTATGTGGAATCTCAGAATGAGTATATGAATACCAGACCCTTTACCCAGTGTAAACAGCTGACTTGGGGTTAATAGTGAGTCATAAAAACACTAACTTTCTTCCTCAGTTCTGACATTTCAGAAGTTTTCATTCCAGCAGAGTCTTTTGTGAACTCCCATTCTGTAGTGGCGTCTGCTCTCACCACTTCTTGAGCACTAGCAGAATGGAGTTGATTGGGTTGATTCACAAGTGGCAGTCCCAGTTTATGTAAATGTCTTGCCTTACATTCAAGACTGCACACATCTTGCTCAGTCTTATCAACAATATAAGCTCCATAGCGGCCGCAAACTATACACACGGGTTCTCCTTCTTCTGGCCAACGCTGAAGCTTGCTGTAAGATACCACTGGTTCATCGTCCTCCTCCACATCGCTAATTTTTTCTGCAATTTTACTTTCAGGACCAGCAATTTCGGGATTCTCAGCAAATCTAGCAGATGCACATTCGGTAGCTCTCTCACCGACTTGCACAGAGATCTCATTTTTCACAACAAACTTTTTGTTATTAAGGACAGCTCTAGGGACAAACATACTCTTCTTTTTAACCCAACCAGGATTTAACTCCTCATTTAAAGCGCACTTACACACGTGGAGTAGTAGCCAGCAAGTTATGTTATGAAGTATGTCGGTTCGGGTTTTAAGTCCGCTCCTTCGCGGTTCTTCTGTCAGGTTCTTCTCGGGACATTTACAAGCGGTGAGAAATGTTACCCGTTCTTCACCAGGTGGTCTGTGGGCTAGCCTTGCGCTGAAGACTTCTCATAGCTCACAAATTGGTCTCAAGCAGATGAGAGTACTAGCGTTGGGTTTAAGATGGTTTAGTGAAGATCGAGGAAGTCGAGATGGAAAGAAAGGTGAGGAGCAGGAGAACTTGGAAGAAATAGAAGAAGAGGGAGAACTAGAGGAAAGCGAGGCCTTGGAACTGTTCCCTTCTTCCAGACAGAATGCACTAGCTCCAGTTGCTGTCCCCAAGAGTTTCCCTAATGTTCCTTTACTCCCAATATCAAGAAGTCCCATTTTTCCTCGTCTGGCAAGAATACTAGAGGTAAAAAATGGATACTTTAGCAGCTCCTTGACTGACTCTAGTTATATTACACTGTTTAATGAGCTTGTGAATAATATATTCACATAGAAATGACAAGGTTGGATTTTATACGGGTGGCAAGTGATATATTTACTACAGGTTTGGTTCCTGTGGTTGTTCTGTTTGTAATTCTTTGTTATGAGGTAGTGTAGCTTGGAAAGATTGGTCAGTATGGTTTTCTTATAGGTCAAAGACAAGCAGTTGATACGCCTGTTGAGGAAGAAATGGGAACTCATGCAGCCTTACGCTGGTGTCTTTCTCAAGAAAGATGACAGGTAAAGGTGGGAGTGAGTAGAAATTTTGATTTGAATGTCCAGATGGAATATGTCCATGAGATCCTTACCGAATGCCTTGTCTGTATGTGCTAGTAATGAATCAGATACCGTGTCCAGTTTGGATGAAGTGTATGACGTGGGAACGTTCATCCAGATTAACGAGCTTCACATGTTTGGGGACAAGATGCGGATGATTATTCAGGGGCATCGCAGGTAAGAAGAGGGAGGGGTTGTCTTGTGGACTGGACAGAACATCTTATGGACTGGCATCGTGTAGACAGGGAATTTTATCTTTAGTTTTCATTATTTTGTTTAGGATTAAGATCCTGAAAGCACTAGATGTGGAGGAAAGTGATCTCGGGCCTGACGTTCAGACTGAATTGGATTCTGTGCTTCCTCCTCCTTCCTTTCTTAAAAAAGACAAGAAAATTGGAACAGGAGCAAACAAGACCAAAAAGAAGAAGAATGCAGTGAAGTTGGAGGAGGAAGCTGAGGCAGCAGCAGAAGAGGGCAAAGAGGATAAGAAACTTGATGAGAAAAAGACTGAAAATGCTCGCAAGACTGCTAAGACTAAGAATGTGAAAGACAAACCAGGAGAGGAGACTGGTGATGGAGTTGCTACAGAAGGTGAGATAGTCGAGAAGAAGCTGTTGATGGTCCAGACAGAGAATGTAGCCAGTGATCCGTTTGAGAAGACCAGTGAGATGAAGGTGAGTTAATGATGGAAGCCATGATATCACTAGGTGGTTGTAGGAGGAGTTAGTGTCTTGTTCTTGTTGCAGGCCATATCTGCTGAAGTCATCAAAACCATCAGAGACATCATCAACCTCAGCCCTCTATACAAGTGAGGACATTTCAACATATGCACAAAAATTTCTCATGGTTTTCATATTAATTTATTTTGTGTCATTTCTATGTTGTTGTTTGTTTGTTAATTGTCATGGTTTCAGAGAGTCTCTGTCTCAGATTCTGGAAGCAGGTAAGGTAGTGGACAATCCAATAAGTTTGGCAGACTTTGGAGCCACTCTCACAAGTGCTGACTCTAGTCAGTTACAGGCAGTACTGGAATGCAATCATGTGAGTTGGGTTGACACTGGAATGCAATAGTTGGGTTGGTACTGGAATGCAATCATTTGATTTGGGTTGGTGCTAGAATGCATTGGATTGGTACTGGTGCAATCATTGGGTGGAGTGCATTTAATGTTGGAAAGAAAGCTTGTATGAGCTGCAATATTAGCTGGTGGTAAAATTGAATAATGTAATGCATATTATTATTAAAATATAGAGTTCTTTTTTTTTTTTTTTTTTTTTTTTTTTTTTTTAAAGTGTAAGCCTAGCTTAGAAATGATGATTCATCATTTTTCCTGTGTATGTTAACAGATTCCTGACCGCCTGATGCTGACCCTTGAACTTCTGAAGAAGGAACTTGCTATTGTTACTCTACAGCAGAAACTAGGAAAGGAGGTTTGTTCAATTTATAGTCTGGTAAGGGGTTTTCAAAATAGAAAATATACTTTTTGCATAGGTTGAAGAGAAAGTGAACACAATGCAAAGGAGATTTTTTCTACAAGAGCAACTCAAGATCATCAAGCGTGAATTAGGCCTGGAGGTATTGCTAAGATCACTCACGCAACTTGTTGAGTTTGTTTATTAGTTCGTTTGTTGTTTGTTTGTCAAAGGAGACCCCCTCAGGTCTAGCATAGAATTTTTCTTTTAAAACTGTGCAGTGTTTGATACAGAATTTTCACTGAGGGTGGGGGAACATTAGTGTTAGAGGGTGGGGCTATATTCTTTGTGAGATGAGTGCACACATGCAGCAATTTATGAATGGATTTTAAAAAAAAGAAAATTCTCTATTTAGTGTTTTTTAACAGTAATAATTGTGAGCATTGTAAACAAAATAACAGACTTTGCTCTTGTGTATTTTAGAAAGATGATAAGGTGGCCATTGCAGAGAAGTTCCATGAGAGAGTGAAGGATTTGACACTCCCGGACTTTGTAAAGGAAGTGTTTGAAGAAGAACTTGACAAACTCTCTTTCTTGGACAACCACTCTGCAGAGTTCAGGTGGGTGGGGCTGTTTGGGGCATGCATGATATTACAGTGTGAGCCTCTTGTTGTTGTTGTTGTTGTGTGGCAGTGTGACTAGGAACTACCTAGACTGGCTGACACACATGCCCTGGGGCAAGTCCAGCGAGGAGAACTTTGACCTTCAACGAGCCAGAGAAGTATTGGAAGAGGACCATTATGGTCTGAAGGACATTAAAGATCGTATTTTAGTGAGTAAAGCCCCTTTAATTAATTATGGAGAGACATTGTACTGCATTCATTGGCATAATAAACTCTATTTTAGTGATGTTACTTTAAAGGCATTTCAACCTCCAAGTGTCTTCCTCAGTTTTGCAGCACAAACTTGATTTAATGTTTGCTTCAAATGAATTTTTATGTATGAACGTATAAATATATTTTCTTCATTTATAATGTATATATATGTATATATATGTACATGTGTGTATATATGTACATGTATATGTGTGTGTGTATATATTTAGGAATTTATAGCTGTGAGTCAACTAAAGAAAGGAGTGCAAGGAAAGATTCTGTGCTTCATTGGACCTCCTGGAGTGGGCAAGACAAGCATTGCTCGCTCAATTGCCCGTGCTCTAAATAGAGAGGTATTGTTGCTAGGGTTGTTAGCTGTAGAACTCAGCCTTTGAAATAATTAACAGAATTTAACCATCTTATGATTCTTATGATTTATCTGTGTGAAACATACCTCAGTTTCTCCATGTAGGAATACACACACACACACACACACACACATGTACACATTACTGTACATGCTTACACACATCTGTTTGGGAAGCTAATGTCTACAGGAGCTGCATATTGATGAAGCCAACTTCACTCCAATGGTGAAACCTCAGTTCAGTGTGACCATGTCAAAATAATATTTTGTAAAAAAAAAAAAAAAAAATCTCTTCCTCCCCCCACCCCCTTAAGTAGTTTTTTTCTTTTCCTTGTGTAGTATTTCAGGTTCAGTGTTGGGGGCATGACTGATGTGTCTGAGATCAAAGGTCATCGCCGTACCTACGTGGGTGCCATGCCAGGCAAGGTCATCCAGTGCTTAAAGAAAGTTCAGACGGAAAATCCACTGATTCTGATTGACGAAGTAGATAAGTTGGGGCGTGGTTACCAAGGTGATCCCGCCTCTGCTTTGTTGGAGGTTCTCGATCCGGAGCAGAATGTCAACTTTCTTGATCATTACCTTGACGTGCCAGTGGACCTCTCCAAGGTAAGTGAGATATTAAGAAAGATGGAGAATTAATTATGTACTTGTAAAGTATGGTACTATGTGTATAGTATAATGTTGAAGTCGGTTTTTTGTTTTGTTTTGTTTTGTACTTTCCTCCCTTACCTCCTCTTCCCTTACCTCCTCTTCCCTTACCTCCTCTTCCCTTACCTCCTCTTCCCTTACCTCCTCTTCCCTTACCTCCTCTTCCCTTACCTCCTCTTCCCTTACCTCCTCTTCCCTTACCTCCTCTTCCCTTA
>WLWI01003029.1_pt1 | contig 14433 bp, 7 predicted proteins | sample 6701501 | NCBI WGS metagenome assembly WLWI01 (sample SAMN12718690, study PRJNA515312) | sponge metagenome | isolation source: marine sponge | host: Mycale hentscheli | place: New Zealand: South Island, Marlborough, Capsize Point | collected 2014-11-01
ATTATTATTATTATTATTATTATTATTATTATTATTATTATTATTATCATCATCATTATTGTTATTATTATTGATAATATTTTATTATTGTGATGAATTTTGATGTTAAAATGCAATGCTTTGTGGTTAACTAGATGCAATAGCTAGAACCATAATGAATAGTTGTCATTAATATGAGATAGTTCACAGTATAGAGCACTTGTATTTGTAAACTTTGTTGAGTAGCTGCTGGTTAGTCCTTTGTTGCTCTTCCAACTGACTCAGAAATTCCCTTTGTGTGTCTTGAACTTCCTTCATGGACTCCAAAAGTATTTCAGCTTTTTCGGTTCCCATTACTACAGCATGCTCAGACGATGTAAGTCTTCCTTGTTCATCAACTTGGGCCAACACTTGAGGTTCTACTTTATTCTTCTCTCTTTTTATTTCCTTCATTTCCTCTTGCATAGCATTACACTGCCATTGTAACTCGGTAAGCTTCTTCTCTAGTAGCTGTTGTTGCTGATGAAGCTGTGCATGCTGTTGCCACAGCACTTCTTGATCATTACACAACTTTTTCTGTTTAAAATGTAACTCTTCTACACTAGGAAGAGGCATGTCTTCCTGCTTGTGCAGAGAATCCAGAGGCTGTCTGCTTGATTTGCAGTACACATCGGTTGCAACCTGATGAAATGGCTCCTCTAGTGATGACAGAAATGTGCCACCATTTTCTTGTGGTTCTAGCTGCAGTCTGTTGCATTCTGTAGGTTGTATAGCCAACTGTGTCTGTAGCTGAGGAACATTTTCCATTACTGGTACATTTGTGTAGTTGTGTTGGGATTGTGTAATTTCAGATATCATTTCCAATGTAAGCTTGTCGTTGATTACTATAGTAATTTCACCACTTTTCAACATCTTTTTAATCAACAGTGTGTGTAGTTTGAAACTACACGATGTCAGATCATCATAGGCTTCCTCCTCCAATTCTTCTAAAATACTATCATGTTGATAGCACTGTTGTTCAGACCCATCCATAGGACAGACAATTTCCTTGACAATCTGGATTACGAGTAGCAGTGCACTGAAAATCTACTGAAATGGTGCTGTATAACACATTTTTATCAGAGTTGTTATAAGGTAACATTTACAGTAATGGAGTACATCCGATGCAATGTGATATTTATGATTTGTACTATTATCAAGATCTTTTACTTTTCAAACTCTGTGTCACAAGATAATTTACTTACATTAATAATAATTAATATTCAATACATTTTTATGCATACTGTACAGAACAACAGCTAATGGCTGTTCACCTAGATAAGATTTTTCTATATATATTTTAACTAAAAATATAGTTTGACATGTACCTTTGAGTTTGGCTCAGTAGTAGATAAGGTTAGATTTAAGTCATCATCACGAGGTAGAGATTGTTTTATAGTTGAACTATAGGGTTTGTTTATGCTAAGTAGGCGAAGAACCACCAAAACTGTTATTGGTGAGCTAGCAGTGCGTACTGACTAGGATAGCATGAAAAAAAATGAACTATTGGATTGATATTACTTTCTTATGAAAATTATAGACACTTCAGCAATTTTATTTTTGTTTGATCAATAGTGCAGACTGCTGGGTATAAGGTGTCTTAGCCTTATACTTACTATGTCTAAGCTGAGCTTACTGGGCTTATTTTTTCAGTGCAAGGTACCTAACTAAGGATCATGGTGGCAGTACTAATACAATGATCCTTAGTTAGATTCCTTGCACTGAAAAATTAAGCCCAGTAAGCTCAGCTTAGACATAGTAAGTATAAGGCTAAGGCAGTCTGCATTTGATCAAGCAAAAATAAAATTGCTGAAGTGTCTCTATTATTACTTGTAATGTATAACTTGTGTATAAATATATTTTACATAGACCCGCTATAACTAGGCTGTGTGTGGTACATCCCACCATGGCTTCGAAACCTCCAGTTAGTGACATTAACACCTTGTTTGACTAAACGTTGACAATGTTTAGGAAAGCTCAAACCCTAAGAATTGAGCAAGGCTTGACTTAGACTTCTATGAACTTTGCAATCTCATGTCCACCCTGAACTCAAGCCACAAGATGAAGACCCACAAATCAATCACTTTCTGAGGAAGTTTGAACTTAATAGATGAGGAACAATTATTATAACCAGTGAGAGAAATAATGCATAAATCACTCCAATTCACCTGACTGTTTTAATTCAGGCATCTATGATATTTCTTTTCAATGACTACCACCTCCAAGTGCTAAGTAATTTAGCTACTCTTTTTGCTCCGTGATATGCCTATATATTCTCATTCTGTTCATTCACATTAGTGTTGTTTTGGTTGAGAGATTCCAGATATTTTAAGTTTTAATTTTTGCACCAAATTTTTTTTCAAGGGCTATTTAGTTTTTCTCAATGCTCCCTGAAGATTTGGTCAGTTTTTAGTATTTACTCAATGACATGTTAAAGGCTTAATTGGTTTTACTATCAATAGGCTTAGTTTTAGTTTACTTTGTGTTGCTTCCCAAATTCTTCAATTGTTAATGGGACTCCCTGAGAAAATAATTCATGTATTTTCACAAACAAATTCAAAAATAGCATAATTTCAATGAAAATGTTAGAATATAATAAAAAAATGAAGTAATAATATTTGAATATAATTTAAAAAATATATACTTCAACGGCTATTTATATTTCCAAAATTGCATGATTCAAGGTAAATTGATCACCACAGAAATTGCTTAGTTTACGTTTTTGTCACCTAGATCGTATCAAATTTGCTGTTTTCTAAATTATTTAGTTTTAGTTTTTTCATGTTCTTTATAGCTAGCTTACTTTTTGTTATTCTAAAATACCCCTAAACTAAAGGGTTCTGCCTTTCGTATTAGTTAACTAAAACAGGACTACCACAAAAGAGCCTCTTATAATCAGTAAAAACATTAGTGCAGTCTATGTATGGCAAGGAGATGAAAGTGTGTTGACAAAAATACAATTTTGAGAGATTATAAGGCTGGAGTTCAAAACATGTTTAAAAGTACATAATAGCTATTGCAGGAGTTAAAAACATGTTTAAAAGTACATAATAATTATTAATGATGAAATGTGAGAATCCATATCTACAAGTTAAGTGTGGTGAAATAAAAATGTTATTGTTATAATAAACAACCCATTGATATTTAGCTATCTTTGGCATATCTAAAATTTGGGGGTGGTTTCTACACCCTTGGGAAAAAAATCCTCCATTAAAGAGACCTACATAACGATTTTTGCCTGTATGACAACAAACACTGTGAATTTTGACTTGCATGTGGATTTGACACAGCTGCCTTCATGGATTCTCTCTCTCTGGAGATTCATCAGACGCAGAAAATAACCACTACAAATTTGTACTGCAACAACAGTACTAATTTAAGAAAGCTAAAGTGGAAATTCAGGAGCTACTGGACTTAATGTTTAACTTGAGGACAATCTCTAAACTATTACTTGCTTAAAAATTTTTGAATGACATATTAAGCCATCAACCACACTTGAGTGTGGATTATGGGAGTTTAATAATAGAATATGACCCTACTGAGGAAGGTACTCCTCCTTATGAAGTTGAGTGGCTAAATTATTCATGTGCAACCCCACATATGTCCACCCCACAACAATTCATACTGAAGATATTCATGCACTATCTAAGATGTTCTGCCTTAGTAAAATTAGTATGTATCATAATGTGTGCATGATAGAAAGTGTAAAACGTTGCGCATTTATAGCTATTACACACAAGCTACAAACTTTAAAGAAATCTAGATTTATATCCTTTGGCGACTTTTAGCCACATATTAAGCTCATATTAATAGTACATTTATTAATAATAACATTTCATGTTGGGTATCAAAGTGAAATAAATACCTTTCAGAAATTAAACAAAATTTTAATTATCTCAATGTTTTCTGAAAATTAACAATTATAGCCTAATCATAAGTGTCATTGCTTGTTTTTTGTTATAATAATTGAATAACACACTGCTGCAACTTATCATTTCCATTCACTATATTCCCAAAATCCTTCCTTACTATATTATTCCTGAAGAGTCAATAGTCAATGCACCCTCTGCCTGTAGTTCATCTTTGTGTGTAGGCTGTGTGCATGCTTTTAGTGGGTGAGTGGGTGTTTTTTATGTGGGTAGGTGAGTGAGTAAAGAGGAAGACCTGCATTAATTGTCATAATTGCAACTTTTGTAAGTAAATATACCAATTACCAGACTTTATATCCATTGATTTGTTACAATTGACAAGACTCTAATGAATTCAAAATATGGAAAAAATATTTTCATACTCAAATAATTCATTATGTTTCTAAATATGATTTTCTCTTTAGTTCCTGCGTTATTTCTTCGTCGTGCTCACTTGTGGTCTCTGCTGCATTCTCTTTGCTTCTTCTTAAGCTATGCTTGTAACACTTTCTATGTTCAAAGCTTGTTCTTGTAAACTATCTTTAATCCATATAATAATCCTATCATATAATTTCACATCTCCAATCCTTTGGATTTCAGGGGCTCTACTCAATAATCGATCATGCAATTCAGCGACTCTACTCAATTGATCTTATATGTTCTTCAATCTCTCTAGTTCCTCTGTTGTTTCTTTGTAGTGCTCACTTGTGGTCTCTGCTGCATTTATCTTTGCTTCTTCTTCTGCTATTCTTGTAAGACTTTCTATTTTCAAAGCTTGTTCTTGTAAACTATCTTTAATCTTTGGCTTTTTCTCCTCTTCTTGATTTTCTTCTTTTTGCCTTTCTACATCCTTCAGCTTTTCTATTCGTTCATTATGTAATTGAAATTCACTCTGGCCGTGCTCTTCTCTTATAATTTCACATCTTCTCTTCTTCAATCCTTTGGATTTCAGGGGCTCTACTCAATAATTGATCTTGCAATTCAGCGACTCTACTCAATTGATCTTATATGTTCTTCAATCTCTCTAGTTCCTCTGTTGTTTCTTTGTAGTGCTCACTTGTGGTCTCTGCTGCATTTATCTTTGCTTCTTCTTCTGCTATTCTTGTAAGACTTTCTATTTTCAAAGCTTGTTCTTGTAAACTATCTTTAATCTTTGGCTTTTTCTCCTCTTCTTGATTTTCTTCTTTTTGCCTTTCTACATCCTTCAGCTTTTCTATTCGTTCATTATGTAATTGAAATTCACTCTGGCCGTGCTCTTCTCTTATAATTTCACATCTCCACTTTTCTTCAATCCTTTGGATTTCAGAGGCTCTACTCAATGATCGATCATGCAATTCAGCGACTCTACTCAATTGATCTTGTATGTTCTTCAATCTCTCCAGTGCCTCTGTTGCTTCTTTGTAGTGCTCACTTGTGGTCTCTGCTGCATTTATCTTTGCTTCTTCTTCTGCTATTCTTGTAAGACTTTCTATTATCAAAGCTTGTTCTTGTAAACTATCTTTAATCTTTGGCTTTTTCTCCTCTTCTTGATTTTCTTCTTTTTGCCTTTCTACATCCTTCAGCTTTTCTATTCGTTCATTATGTAATTGAAATTCGCTCTGGCCGTGCTCTTCTCTTATAATTTCACATCTCCTCTCTTCTTCAATCCTTTGGGTTTCAGTGGCTCTACTCAATTGATCATGCTTTTCTTTCAGTCTGTTGTCCAAGTATTCTTGATATTTACTCAGTTCATCCTGGTACTCTTTGTTCTGCTCAGGTAATGTAGTTGACTTAGTTGTCATATAGGTAGTGAAGTCCTTCATCCTAACACCATGTATTTTTAATTCTGGGTCTTCTTCTTGAGCAGTAGTATGACACCTTTTTCTTTGTAAAATTGGTTGTATGCAAGGTGACCCAAGGTTTCTGATCTCTGAACTTATCCTGCTACATTCATAAAATCTCAACAACTTGTCCAGGGAATGAAAATTTGTATCAGTGCCTTCCAAGCTGAAGGAAGAATTCTCGTTGTTGATTGCAAGTTTCAAATGAATAACTTTGTCTTCATTATTAGCGAGGAAGATGACTGACACAGTATAGGAGTCATTGCCATCACTAAATCTTGTCAAATAGCTATTCCTTTTCTTACTCTTCTTTAAAATACTTTCAGCTTCTGATCCAGAAATGTCGACCAGATAACTCCTACAGTCTGACACTTTACACATTATAATAAGTTTATAATACTATTTCTAATCATATCAAACTATTGTAAAAATATACTTATCACTACTGAGGGCATGGGGTAGGGCTAGGTTAAAAGAATGCATTAAACATTGTACAAACGCACATTTAAAGGGAACTAAAAATGGCGGATACAACTTACAATTATTGTCCAATTCATAATCATATTCTCCACAAATTACTTTGATGATTCTTGATTTTTGGCACCTTAACATGGACAAACTTAGCATCTCATAGTTTGATAAAGGAAATATTTTCTCTGAAAGATTTTTCAAAAGATGAAAAATGATCTGAATGCAACCAGGTTTAAGTCCGTCCAGAGTAAATTCACCTAAACTCAATTTTAATTGCTCACATAATTCTTGGTGGAAATTTAAGAGATGACTTATATCACATCCTTCATACATATCATCAAGTTTAAATGCAACAACAACATAGTGTTGAGAATTCTGAAATCCAACTCCAGATGGAAAGTGACTAATTCTTCGTTTCGCATACTCTAAAAGTTCAATTTTGTATTGCTCTAAAGCTTTCATGCCATTTTGATAATCAATTTTCTTAAAAACATTCTCAAGAATGTGGTAATTAAAAAATGAGCTATACTGATTTAAAATGTTTGCCAAGTCTTGTATAGTTAGCACATCTTTGATATGTAAGGCAATGTTTTGATCACTTTTGTAAATAGTGGGAAGCTTCAAAATTGTACTTAAAATAACTTGTATTTTAAAAAGAACACTATTGGGCTGATCAAATAGAAAAATGTAAAAGTCTTGCTGTATTTCCATAAACTTTGTTGCAATTGCATAAGATTCAGCCCTAAGTGTAGCCTTTAGCTGCTGCTCCTCTTCTACACTAAGATTTTCCAAGTTCAATCCAGGAAACCTGACATCACGTAGTTCAGCTCTGTGTTTGATTCCTGAGATAAAGATTTGTTTACAAACATATATAATTTTGACAAAATAACTATTTTGTCAAAATGAGTTGAATAAATTAAAATGCATTGAAAATGTTATGTCATACCACTACTAAATTGAACTAAATAATTCACATTTTTACAGCATGAATAAGTGAAACACTACTGAGGTGTCAGCTCCATTACACTCATTATTCATGTCTGTAAAGTTGAGCAAACTGAGATATTGAGTTATACTTGCTAATAGCATGATTTCAAGTGTTCTGCTTAGGTGTTTGTTATATTTTTAAAGGCTGCTCTAACAACAATATATTCAATGCAAAATTTTTATATGATATTTCAAATACTGTATAACATGTTATATTGGCGGGTAAAATATTTGGCTATTCCATTCTGGAGTACATATTGGCGGGTAAATATTTTGGCTATAATACATTTTCCAAAACGAAATATTGTTTGTAACAGCCTTTTTGTTCCCATTTTCTGCGGCATATCTTCCAATCCTTGCTCTTATTTCATCAGAGTAAGTCTGATAGGTGCCTTTTCTCTTTTTTTTTTTGCTCCAGTGGTTGCAGAGAGTACCCTTGCCACAGACTTGTTGGCTGCCTCCTATATCTGCGATCTAGGCCTGGGGAGTAGTGGCTGGTTGGTGGTATTTTTGAAATAACTGTACAGAGACATGCTAGCTAGTAACTACAGGAAATCCACGGACCACATGGAGGACAAAGGTTATCAAAACTACTTAGGGCAATAACTTAGCGGGCTTCCTGGAATCACTAAACTCGCCAAATTAATTCCCCAGCCAATAAATAGTGTTATACAGTACTGAATGGATGTCATAAGTAGGCCCTGCCAGATTATGCTAGCATATTTTCTGGAATAATAGACATGAAATAGCATAGTGGAATAATTCTAGAATTATAAGGGTATTTAGGAGAATAATGAAGGGAAAATGAGAATAATCAATTCCTATAATCCTTAAGTATAAAAAAAATGAATAGTGATTTTTTTCCTTTTTTTTTTTTTTTTACAAAAAGGTCAAAAACTTTTAAAATGTGGTTATAAGGTAAACCTTCATTATTAAAATAGATGTGTTTGTGTTGGCCACCCAAAAAAAAATTGAATTACTGGGAGAGCTATTAGCTCAGGCTCACAGTCAGGAAGTCATCAGGAGAATTATGATTAATCATTCTCAAACAATTTTCTGGTGTAGCTGAGCATTTTTTTCTCCAACCTTTCAATATTTTTACGGGGATGTTAAGGTTTTCACTGAAAGAGTAGCTCACAAAATAGTGAATCCTCTATATTGAGTAATTAATTATAACAGTTAGAGAGGCTGATAACTCTACTCATTCATTTCACAACATACCAACTTAATAAGCTACTGAAGTAGTCACTATTTCACTTTTTCATAGGAATCATATGAGAATAAGAAAATTTCTGGAATTATAAAAAAAAAAATTTGAATAATAACTTCTTTTTTTTTGTACATCTAGTTCCTACTTTTCTTTAACAACATTTGCCATGGTCACTAGCTACTCATTTTGTATGATGTTCCAGTTTCATTACAGGGACAGAGCAAGTGGTCAGGCCAGTCAGGCCATGACCTAACCAATATTTCAAGGTGCTTGTTAGGTAACAAGTCATTTTAAACTCTTTAACTGATAAGTGAAATAGCACGGTAACTATGTCAAATAGCACACAAACTAAGTGAAATTACCACAGTAGCTGTTCAGGGGTCGTAAATCCCTGAGCTGGGGTCAAAAGAGCAGAGCCCCGGCATGGTAGGACTCAACCACAGCAACAAGCCCTAACGCGGTTTGCATTCAACAGTTTGAAGTAGCGCCTCACTTGTTATAATTATTTGGCATTTTCTTTTCTCACTTGCACAGCTCCACATGTTCCAGGAGTAAGTGCAGTAATATGAAGTGAGGTTTGAATTTTATGAAGCGGTACCTCTAAGGTTAGTGCAAAACTCATAGAAAGTTTTCCAGGTAGGAATATAGCTAACTTCATTATGGTGATTGTGTAGTTATAGACAACGACTTCTGCACTTTAGATGGCAAGACTAGTAACCAGATAGTGTGGAGAAAGGACATTTATGCCTACACAGCTATAGGCAGAGAGTTGCTTCTGAAGAACACTGAGCATTTAACTACAGTACAGCTAAGAAGACAAGGCAAGTTGTGAATATTTGCATACGAGGAAGAGAAAAAAAAAACAGCTACCTTGCTATTGGAAGTGATAGCAGCATGAGTAACTTGTGCTATTCAAATTAATAGCATGCTAGTCTGATTAATAGTATGCTTTTACTCATATGTATAAAAATATAGAAGCTTCGTTAACTGACAAATTGAATAGAATCTAAGATTTCTAGATACTTCAAGAAAACAATTAAACCTAGTTGAATTATATATATTTGACTTATTCCATGTTGTGTGATCACATGTTACTCGACTTTTGCTTTACAAATTATGTTATGTTTGTAGTAATGCTAATTAAACTGAACAGACAATAGTGACTGTATATGCAACAGTTCAAAAATTATGATTACCTGCTATCTGCTCTGGTAAATAGGGACTAATAAGTTCTTTGGAAGAATTCTGGACAAACTTTTTGTCTCCGATACATCTTGTGGGAATCACTATACAAATAATCATTCCCATAACTGAATGAATTGTTAGATATAAGTCAAAACATACCTTTTTCAGATAAATTATTATTGAAAGAACTGACATCAGCTAACAGTGCTGCTTCCAAATATTCGGATGCAGAAGACAATTGAATAGCCTTCAGTAATGAACAGATCCCATTCCAAGTGCATGCAAAATTTGACTTCAAAGATTTCTCATCTCGCAACCACGTTTCAATGATTTCACGTATACATTTTTTTGGATCCCCACGATTTTTACTTTCAATTGACTGCCTAGTGTATTGATCTATCATCAGTTGATCAGATACATTGTCCCACTCTGATGACAATACAGTATATAGATCCAACTGTTGCATTGTTCCTTCATCATCCTTCCATTTTATTTGATGTAGCAAATCTAGTCTTAGCCTTTGGTTACCTACCCAAAGCACACGATAATTAAAACTTACGGCCTTCCCAGGTACCCACATTGTGAGACTTACCGGGATCAAGGCAAGTAGCCATCAGAAATGAATCTGTCTCTTCCCCTTTGTTTATAGGTGCTACGCCCAACAGTCACAAAAAGTAACCACGCCCATCATTTCAGTTTAATTAATCTCGTGACGGCGACCCTTTACCATTAACCTTATTGTGGCCATATTCTTGTATCCAAGTTGATCTAAATATGCCAGAAGCTTAATTATTGCAGCTTGTGGTGCACAGAAACACCAGCCAGAAAGTCTAAGAGAGTCCTATTAATAATCTGATTCATTTAATTATTTCACAGAGAAATATCTCATATAGCTAGCTATTTTTATGCAATTACCATATTTACAGAGTAAATAAAATTATCTGGTAGTATTTCCACTAAGCTGGAACAGCTATAAGAAATTGAAATGCTCTAACTAGAGTCAATTTTAGGTATCTAGGAATTGGAGTGGCAAAAATCAATGTTAGCTACTTTACTACCCGTAAAGGTCAAGTTACGAAACATAAAATGAGCAAACACTCCCCACCGTAGTCAAGAGGCCAGTGTCAGCGCTCCAGGAGAGAAAGCCAGCCTCCTTTGGTATGTTAAGGTGACCAGCTATGCGTTCTCGAAATCGTGAATTGTGATAAATGATAATGAATATTGTAGAAGAATCATGAATATATCAACGCAGAGATCACAAGACTATCAGATAAACAAGTATCTGAGCTGCGCTGGCACTGTAGCATAAAATTTTAAGCTGTATTTGGTGTCTCGTGTTTCGAAGCCAATGGCCAATGAAGGCAACAATGTAAGTTTTGGCTAAATTTGACAATTCGCAATTTAGCTAATTTTCATTTTTCTGCTTGTTTTAACTAATAAATAAAAGTTTAGTGCAAGAAAAGCATTGACATAAAACTACCTAGGCTCGAATTAAGCTATAATACGTTCTTCAATTTTCTTACTAGGATGAGTACGAAGTTTGGAGTCTGCCTAAGACAAAAAATGTCATGAAAAACCACTGCAGCTACCACGGAGAAATAACTGGAGCAGAGGCCACGGACAGACTGCTGAGCAGCAAGTCCGAAAACTGCTATCTCACCAGATACAGCAAGACCAAAAAGTCGTACATGTTGACAGTGCGATCCCTACAGATTGCCCAAGGCAGCATCGCCCACTTCAAACTGAAGATAGACAATAAGAAATGTATTTACGAAGTTGAATCAACCAAGCAGAAGTTTTCTAGCGTGGACGAATTGTTGACCTACTACGAGACAAACCCGCTTAGTGAGATCATACGGAGGATAGGCAAGCCATGTCTCCTACCAGAGCTTCAGAAGAAGAAGGAGAAAGAAGAGGAAGAAGCAAAGGAGCAGCTGAAGCGAATACAAGGTGAACAGACTAAGCAACAAGAAGAACAGAAGAAAGAAGCCATGAAGATTCAAAGACAACAGCAGCAGTTTCAGCAAAAAAATCAGCAAGAGATAAAGCAGCAACAAGAGATGATCATAACCATGATGGATCAACAAAAGGAGACGCAAAAGAAAATGGATGAGCTACAGAAATACATGGAGGAAGAGATCACAGAGCAGAAGAAACAGATAGCTCAGCAGCAGGAGGTAATTGCTCAACAGCAAGGAGAGATCAAAGAACAAAAGACTAAGCTTGAGCAGCATCAGAAGAAGAGCAGTGCTCAACCTCCAAAATCTCAGCCTGCTGAATCTAATTGTATAGTATTGTGATGCTTATTGTTGTTGTTTTTTGTTTGTTTTTTCATTATGAATTAAACTGAAGTAGTCATTCCAATGTAAATGGTCCCAATTTTTTGCTATATAGTAGCTACTTATACATGCTTTGCTCCAATACCACAACTGAGAAGTTAAAATAATGGGGTTTTATAGCATTTTTGTGTGTGCTTGAGTGTGTGGCATGTGTTGTGTATTTTAATTAACAGTACGTTTGGCAACAAAAAATGTCAGACTCACAAAGTGTTTTTCTCCCGCTTGCTATTGAATAGGACCTTCCTACTGTATATATCATTACAGACTGTATCTTTCTCTTTCTCCATATCTGATACTAGAATAACACTTGGCACATGAGTCAGAGTGAGATGTAACGAAATATTTTATAAGCAAAGTGAAAATATAGCCTGAGAGTGAATTATCTTACCACATTACTCTGACTACTTTAATAAGTGGCTTTTATCTTGGATATCATACCATCTGCTGTTGCTAGGAACAATATCCACAAATATCTTTATCACTTTCATAACTATATGTTAGAAAAATAAATAAACATGTTTGTGTTAAAAGGTGAATGCCAAAGCAAATGTCTTAGGGCAAAAATAATTGTATAAGTTGGGTGTTAGCTGTTCTGCTGCTTTCCGAATTTCCTGAGGCAATCAAAATCATTTGACAGAGAGCCCTGGTCCCAGTTCATTCCTGAATCCAGCATTTAAATGAACTGAGATTCCAATGCACTACGTTTGTTCTTACTTGTACAAAATAATAGACAACACCTTTAAAAAGAATTTTAGTCCTTCCAAAGGAATTGATTGTTTAATAAAAGAATTGTATGTATAGGACAGACAAAGAGAACTGCGTTAGACAGGTTCAGAGAGCATAGATATGCATTTTCCAATGAATTCAGCAGTGGCAGATCATGCAATAAAAACAGGTCACAAGGATATTAAGGTGTTAATAGCTACAACTTGATGCAGAGTGTTTAGCACGGAAGTGCTGTCAGTACAGCCCTTTAGCTTATACTTTAGCTATATCTTATGATTCAGTAATAACAAGTGAGCATATAGTATGGACACAAGTTTCTTCAGTAGAAATACTTTTTACCAAAATTGATTGATCCGAACTTACTTTATTATAACATTGAGATGATTGGATTAAATACACTAGTATTTTTTTGTCATGTAACACACACTATGGCACACGATCAGATGAGATTGTTCTTCATGTTTGGCTAGGAGTAATGTCATCCTTCGTGGACAAACACTATTAACACTTCCACGTGTTTATACTATGTACTGAATGATGTGTTTTTAAGATGAGCAGAATAATACTTCTAGTGATTTGTATTAATATGTTTGAACTACTACTCATCTGCTGAAGATCGATGTCCTATAATTCAATACACCAGGTGGTTTGTTTTTCAACAAAGCCATAATGAATATAAACAATGGATTATTATCTACAGGATACAGTAAATGGTGAATTAGTGACATTGTATTGAAAAGGCATGAATGTCCTGCCAGCTTCCCTTTGTATGTGCACCCTTCCAATACACATTCCCATTGAAATATAAAGACCACACAATCCACCTCAAAGCATCTTTTCCCGGTGTTTTATTGTTGTCAGTTAAACCTTTTCTATACATTAAGTTGACATTATTTTTCGTGATGGAATTACTAAGAATTTTATAATAAAAAAAAAGTAAATTTACACACCTGCATATCAATAACCAACTGTGAGGTGATACATAAAAGAAAGAATTCTGACTGATTGCTCATCACACCTGACTCACTGAACGCTACCGTACTTTGTTTGAATACCGTTGCTATGGCGACCACTGCCGAGGAACTCCTCTCCGTCCGAATCAGAGTCTGGCAGTGCGGCTGAGTTGCTCATTTTTACTCGTCTCCTGCTTGAAGCTGTGCTAATGTACTGCTCTTCCCCGTCTATTTCAGTGCTAAACCTGAGCCTCTTTGAGAAGATGATAAAAACTGGACCAGATATGGTGTAAGTAAAGAGAAAAGTGGCCAGGTAGGTGTAAAACTTGACGGCAGTTGTATCAGTGTTAATAATCTTAGTCTTCAAAAGTGGCACAGTGTGAACAATGATGGGTGTGGCTATTGCGCATACCACCACCATGATGTTGAAGATAGTTACAGCAGCTACAGATATGCCCCAAGAGACCTTCCCCTCCATGGAACTAGCAGTTATCCAGAGTCCGGCTTGAATGTTCATTATGACCGATGCGAAGATAATTATCCCTCCAGCATCACCAATGGCACCCGAATAATCAAACAAAAATTTGAAGCAGTGAATATCATAGTGGCTGGTGTCACTTTCATATACAGAGCAATTAAGGAGCGGTTTTTGACCATTAATTTCAACTAGTTTACTACCGTTGAAAGCAAAGCAGTCCATATGCTTTTCACAATGGTTTGACTCCATGGCTATGAAATTACACCAGAAAGACACACCCGTGCAGCACATCACAAAGATGACTACTGTGAAGAGGAGAATGAGCAGCCAAGGTCGCA
>WLWI01003031.1_pt1 | contig 14428 bp, 6 predicted proteins | sample 6701501 | NCBI WGS metagenome assembly WLWI01 (sample SAMN12718690, study PRJNA515312) | sponge metagenome | isolation source: marine sponge | host: Mycale hentscheli | place: New Zealand: South Island, Marlborough, Capsize Point | collected 2014-11-01
ACAGAAGGCAGCATCCTTTGCCGCATCATAATGCAACCATTTAAATTTCTGGAACCAGGAAGCTTGGAACGTTCTGCGCACAGGCTTAGTATTTCCAAAGGATCTGACAGGAAACTTCCAATCGGTACTCTGGTATGGCTGATCTGGAACATCCATTACCCCAGTTTCTGCAGTCACCCTAGCCTCTGTAACCTTTGAGCACTCAGCCATCTCTGAACAGAAGAGAAATGCAGCTGCTGTACCGTAAGTACGCCCACGCGCAAGTAAAAAATTTGCGTGCCGTAACCCACACATTCCATCTTTTCAATTTTTACTCGGAGAATAGTACGGTGAGACCAAAAAAGTGGTACGGCCATGGCAGTACCAGCCACACCATAGGCGCCGGCCCTGAAAAGCATGTCTAGCTGTCCACTTAGGGATCACACTCAGGACCACTTAAGATTATCTTTATCCGTAGAATGTTTTTGACTCTGCTAATTGTTTCAACCTCGATCTAAATTTATTTATTATGAGCAGGGCATATAGTCAATAGAGAAATTACTATTCAGATATTTAGATTTTAATAAACTTCATATCTACGCTGAGTATGCCATTCCTTTTCTTGTAGTTGAAGTATGATTAGTAGTTAGCACTCTGAAGTCGAAGCATCACCTGTCATGACCAGGAAGTTGTGTATTTGTCTTTTATGGCAAGTTTTGTCATCTTAATGGTTCTCTATAATAGAAAAGAATTACCCGATTAGCCATCAATTTTACTACGCTTTACTATGTGCTAGTTGGCCATGTGCCACACACATGCATATGTGTTTCTGACAATTGACTTAAATGTACTTCCCTGAATGCATTTTCTGGTCAATTGACTTGCTAGCTGAATTATATTTCAATCTTCAATTCATATTGTTTCCAATCTCCTTAACCCCTGAGGAGGATTTCAGCTATATTGACTTTTGAAACTGAGGAAAGCTTCTACTATTATAAAATGTAAATTAAACCTCATTTTATAAATATCTCAAACTTGTTTACTCTACACTCCATATTTCTTCTTGAAAGTCATAAAAGCAGTTACATTTCCTTTTACAATAAATAATAGAGTCACACTCTGCTAGTCACTCACTAAGAAACAAAAAAAAATTAAGTAGCTACTTTGAAATATGCATTCACACTAAAAAAAATAACAAAAGTTTAATCTGATAGTCCACGATAAGAGGACATCATATCCACGCTGCTATGATCAAGTAATTCCATAATAGCATTGCTAGCAACTTCCTCAGATGTGTCTTTTTTCATCTTGCAACATTTGTTACCAAAACATCTACCTTGTAATTTCATTTTCAATTTCATTGACAATAGCGTAAAGATATAAACTATTGGCAAGTAAGCTAAGAGAATTTGTAAACTAGCAAGCACATTTATGGTTTTGGTGTAATCAACTTCCACCAAACTCAAATGATAGTTAAAACTTGTGATTGTATTCAATATAGCCAACAATGCCAAAATAGCTATGTCTACCTGGTTGTGCCAGCGGTCCTTGTGGGGCTGAATGATTCCATGAATAGTTACAGCAATCAAAAGACAGACTTCCAGTGAGAAAAAGAATTTAGAGTTGGTATTGCTACCATTGTTGATAGCTAGAGCAGCTAAGCGATATAAAAAAAATAATCCAGCAAAATATCGATGATTATCTCTAAAAGTACTTTGAAAAGAGTCCAAAAATGGTCTAAATTTTTCCAAGAATGTAAAATTGCAAAATTTCCTATATAAAGCCCACTTTTCGAGTTTCAGTATGGCCACTAGTTGGTAACAAGTAGGATACATCAATAGCAACAGCACCGGAAGGCATGCCATTACAAGGGTTATGATAGCCAGAGCAGCAAATGGCTGGTGATCTTTACCAAAATATTTGTATTCTCCATGATAATACACAACTATTTCCTTAGCCTGTCCACCTTTCCCAAATAATGTCACTGGATTAAGTATCTGGAGCGATATGTTAATTGTACGAGCAAAACATATCACCAGAAAACTTGACAGTCCATGAATAATGGAAGGGTTCTTAAAAGATTTATTACCAATTCTTTTAACAATGAGGTCTTTTAACCTATAGTTGATGGCAAATACTGTGAGAACAATGAGAATAAATGCATAAAAAATTGTTAAGTAGCTAAATAGTAGCAATTGCATATAATTAGCATTGCGAAATATGCAGAAAGACAACTGTGGAAGCAAGAAGAAGTCCAAGTTAAAAATGCCTAATAGAAATCGTAAAAACATCAGAAGGAAATCAGCAAACGGTGGGAAGGTTATGAAATTACCAGCAGTTACTTCCAATGTATTGAATATCTGAGCATATAACAAGAAACTGCACAAATTTCCTGAAGTCAGGTTCACATCATAGAGAATGATAATGGCAAAGAATACTGTCACTGGAATAATTTCTAGCAGTAAGTAAAACAAAGCCCCGAGATAGCAATAGTTGACATCACCACAATGCGCATTCCCTTGGGTATGATAGAATAACGTAGAACTGTTTATACACAGTGAACACACACGTCCATAACGCCGAAATCTACACAAATTCAGATCGGACTTACTCAGAGGCAATTGGAATTCAGATTTACTAGATACATTGCAGAAACTGAAAGGGCAATTACTGGTACGAAACGAATCGCTGCTACTATTGATGTAACCTGCCCAGTATCCTTGAATAATTATGGCTTGGAATGTAGATAAATTGCATTTTTTAATACCTGCAAAAACCTTGTCAGCTGTATTTGCCGAGCATTCACATTTTCTATTGTCTAGAACATATCCTGGGGGACAATCTTCCAGCTTAATGACCAATGATAGTTGGTAGTCTGGTCTGTAATTAATAAGGATGCTGAGTGTCGCAGTACTGCTTGGTTCCCCGATAAACTTGATTATACCATTAGACACAAATTCATAGGCTGGATCTAGATCAATATCAGCCGATTTACCACTTAAAGAGGCGTGAAAAGTAACTTGGGTTACGATAGTATTTGTATCATCTTCTACTTCAATATTCAAATTAGTCTCCTTCCCAGGAATGTAAGCAGTAGGAACATCACTCACATTTGTGTAATGGCTAGCAAGTGTGGAAACCTCATTCACCTTATAATCCTTAAAATATATATTGGCAATATCTTTCAAGGTGTCTTCGACTGATTTGTCATTCGTTGGACTTCTGCAAGGAGACAAGGAGTATAAGAATATAGAATGCCCTCTCTGTTGATGTGGGCTTGCTCTATTTTCATTCTTTATGCTATTATTTTTGAATTCGACTCTAACAAGTTTGTCATAAATACCTTTCCCAACATATCGTATGAAGCATCGATAAATTCCAGTCTCAGAAGGATCATTGTAAGTCTCATGGTATAAAGCACCTCCATAGAGTTGAGCAACATTGCTATCGAAGGTAAGATAGGAATGATCGTTTAAATGAATAGCTGAATTTCTTAGCATTGCCATGCTACCTCCATAGTATCCCTCATTACTTGTAAACGTGGCATTGCACTGACTGAATGTTGCAGTGCTAGAGACTAAAAAGAGTGCAGATCCATTATTTCTTGAAAATGTCACAATACCGCTAAAGTTAATATTCAACTCATTTGAATAAATTGCACCTTTTCCAAAAATACTAATATTGTTCTCAATATCAGGGTGAGAATGAACAATGTTATTTTCAAAATAACAGTTGGAAAAAAAGGGTTTTAGAAATGAACCACTAAGAAGGAAGGAGTTGGAACTGGTCGGTGCCAGGTACACTGCTGATCCCAAAGTTGCTTGATTGTCAATCAAATTGCAATACTCGAATGAGATAAAATTGTGAGGTTCACAGCTGCCATAATCTAGAGAGGAAGCCAAGAATATGGCACCACCATGATCAGCCATATTATTAGTGAAGTTACAGTTTATAAACTGGATACTATTCATAGTCATATTCTCTTTAAGCTGAATGTACTGTATACTTACTCCTCCTCCATTTTCTTTAGCAAAGTTACTGTTAAAGACAGAATTTTTGACGATAATGGAGTTGTTCTGAATGAAATCCATTATCGTGAGATTTATCCCAGCTCCAGATTGAGCAACGTTAAATTCAAAATTGCACAAAGTCACTTCAAGATTTAAGTTTCGTGTTATGTTACGAATAATAACACTTAATCCTCTGCCCATTTGAGAGGTTTTAATATAATTTCCATCAAATGTGTCCTCAACTGAATTTGTGAATGTGCAATTCTGAAATTTGTAATTTGGTCCATCCACAGACAAAGCCTCAATAAGGACTTTACTGACATGACTGATACTCTCCAGTCTATGATGCTGTATGAACTGTGTACTGTCTATTGTTATGGCCTGAGATACCTCCAACAAATAAAGACTTGATCCAAAACTGTTTTGGACTGTTACGTTATAAATATACACAGTATCTGAGAATTGTATTGTAATTGCTGCCTTCATCGCATAAAATTGGTTGCAATTACTAAATATGATATTGGTTATATTGACATTTGCCACACGAGTGAAAGTGATACCAAAATTTCTATGACAGTTGATATGCACACTTTGACCAGTATTGCCATTCAAAGCTACTAATGATTTATTTTCAAATAATAATGCTTCCAATAAAATATACTCGGTTTGGTTGAACTTAATTTCAACTTTGTCAGACTTACATTCATTGATCCTCCTACCCACAAATTTGTCCGAAATGAAACAGTCCACAAGCTTGTCCCCCAAAGTGCTATTCTGAGCACACCACACTTTAATAGAACTCGATAAATATAATACAACCACTAATTGAACTATCGCAATTCTTCCAGATGAATCCATCTTCAAACCTGTACTATGTCTTGATCAACAAAGTAGCTATACCTTATGTATTTTCTGAATTTGGGACTACTAATGAATTCATGAGAGAATAATATTTATTTTGAAAGGATATCTTAGTCAATGAGATAGTATCAACAACAAGGAGTAAAAGTGAACCAATAGGACTTAACCTCAGAACATTTTGGACTAATGACAGAACTTGTTAACACAATACAATTGTTATGTTTCATACACACAGTATATTACAAGCTCTGGTAGGGAGGTCTTGGAATAGCACGTGATAGAAGTTAGATAATGTTTAAAATACTTGCCAAATAAGAAGCTAAAGAAATATCCTAAGCTTTCATGTTGTAATTTATGCTAAGGAAACATTTGAACGGCGTAATCTGTATCCAATCATGACGGGGGGTTCAACATTATTAAGCTGTTCAGGTCCTGGATTGTCACTTGTACTACATGCTAAGAACAATGAGCACTTCCTCTCTTACATTCTGAGTTAATATTATCATCTATAAAAAAAACATTCTTGATCTTATTCATTCCTATATTCCATTCTACACTTTACCTCATATAAAGCCACTCTATACTACTTTGATTCTGCACCTTAGACTACATCAGTTTGTGAAAGCAAACCTAGATTCTTCCTCCTTGCTGTACATAGTTACATTTATCTTTGTTCCCTCACTAGTAGAGAGCTCTGCCTATTATTAGGTCGTTCAAATAGATAGTGATAGTTGGCTGCTTGGAGTGCAAATCAATGGAGAATTCCCTAGAAATACAGCAATACTGGTTTTTGGAACAATCACAAGATAAGAATATTGTTAAGGATTCGTATGATAGATGGATGTGTTTTAGATTCATGACGCTCAGGTCTATCAAGCACTTTAATTGAAAAACATTTACTATAACTCCTACCAATAAGAAGCTTATCGTCAGTCAAGAGTTTGACAGCTATGATAAAAGTCAGTGGTTGCCTAAGTTTAGCCTCATGTTTGTCAAGGAAAGTGACCATTTGCATTACTCACTAAAACTAAATCAAGTGACGTAATTACAGATACATGAAAGATTGAAAACCAATTTTACATGCTTAATAGCTCCCATAATGTGTTGATGATACAGACTCAATATCAAGAAATTTCTCCTTTAGTGACACTATATGCTGAAGGGTTTTGGCATCAATCTCATGTAGTTTCTTTAGTACTATAGATTTTCTTGCTAAGAGATTTTAGCAATTAGGTTTCCATGATTCAAGCTCAGCTTCATTGATTGCAAGAATAGTTTATGGTTTCGTTATTTCACGTAATGATCCCATGATCTCTCCCTGGACAGTGTCTACTTCAAGTTTGCCACTGGTAAGAAGAAACTTAGTGCAAGTACTAGAATTGGTAAGCAAATTCAAGACCGACATCACGGGGGGTTCATTGACATTGCTGACTGAAAATGCGAGGTTTTCAATTTTTTGAAAATTTCAAAATAATCAGCTTCCCTAAAGTAAATCGTAGGTGAGCTGCTCAAAATGTTACTCTTCAGTCCTTAAATAAGAATCAATAGTTTGCTACTTGTAATCAATTGTTGGGTGTGGTCAGCGTTGTACTCATACATAGTGATGAGTGTGGTCTTGGTCAAGGATGACATTTTCAGAAACCTGGAGTCTGTGTTCAGTGGATGTGTTGTTGACACTGTGGATGTGAAGACTGTATATAGGCCATTCTAACTGCATGAACCCCTCCCTCCCTATTCATGATAAAAAAAACTTTGGGATAGAAATGGATTAGGGAATGAAAGTTATATAATCACACGAAAGACTTATGCTTTCACTTTTCATGTAAATAAAAAGAATATTTTAATACCTTCACACATTATATAGTATATATTATAAACCAAAGTGATCTACAGCAGCTAAAAGCACACAAAATACTAAATATACCTGTTTGTTTTTAACTGTAAAATAATTAAAATTCCAAGTCCACACGAACTAGCTGAATCCATTATTTCATGTGCGTTGAATTATTCAATGAAGAGGCAAATTCTGAGTAGTCAAAAGTTTCTCCTACATCTCGATCTGTTCCTAAGTCATCCAAACTTATGCGACCATTACCATTTGGTGTAATTCTTTTTGAAAACTTCCTTTTGATGAAGTCATGTGAGGAGATAATAATGTATCCACAGAGGTATAACATCGGGCAGCAAACCAGGAAAAATATAAAGTAAGAAGAAATGTTTACCACTGATTGATGTTGATTTCCTTGCCGACTGTATACATGATTTAAAAACAATAGAGAATTGACGACAGCCAGGATACTGAATATGAAAGTGTCAATAACATTGTGCTTTCTTTTTGCATATGGCCAGCATACTGTGTGGATAGTCATCATCAGAACTAGTTCTATTTGGAGCACAACAAATGTCTGAGAAATTCTTGGAACAAACGTAGCCAGTAGCAGCACAACTCTGTATCCGAAGTACAAACCAGAAAAAAATCTAAACTCGTCCTTAAAAGGGCCTTGGAATGCATCAAGAAACGGTTTTAGCTTTATAAGCAATCTTTCTAACCATATAATAGGTGTTAGTTTGTCCAGTTTCATAACAGCAAACAGCTTAAAACACAGTGGATACACTAATAAAAGGAGTGGTGGAATAATGCTGATGAAGATGAGGAAGACAATGGCGAATGTTGCATATGGAGCATGTTTATTGCTAAATCGATCGATATTCCCTTGATAAAACACAACCGATCTAAAATCAGTATTATTCAATAATGACAGATTAGTATAACGCAGTATGTCAAATGATGTTTTTGTACACTGCATATAGACCATTAGCAAAAACGTAGAAAAACCGTGGGTGACTGACGAACCCTTGGTATATTGCAACATTTTGTTAAGAGCAGTGAATTTGTTCAAAAATACTACTGAAGCAAATACTAGAATAAAGGCTGAAATTACTGTCACAAACTTGACAGCTAGCATATCAAGGGCAGTAGCTCCTTTCCACAAGCAAAATGACAGGGGATCTATTGCAAAAAAATCCAGATTGAACAACTTGTACAATATTTGAATTGCCATTATTAGATAATAAGAATATTTTTGATAGTAAACGAAACTGTGGCTAACATTTAACAATGTGTCTATAACTTGAGCAAAAAGTAGAAACCCATTTAGGTATCCAGAAGTAAAGCTGACCTTAAATGATATGACTATGAAGAAAAGTAGCATGAGTGGAAATATTTCAGAGATGATATAAAGAAGCCAGCCATACGAGCATGTTGTATTGCTGTCGCATTTGAAATTAAAACTGTGAAAATGTGCTGTGTAGTTGGATTTACATTTCCCACACAATCTCCCAGTCCTTCTACTGCCATTACAAATTATGGTATCAAGATTTTCTAAACTTGAAGGCAACACGTGTGTTCTATTCTCTTCTTGTCCTTCAAAGCAATAACCGATCGGGCAATAACCAAATATGAGATCTTCACTGGATTTAAGCAGACCTATCCAGTATCCATGCACCAAACTTGAAGAATGGTGCTTAACATCACAAAAAAACAAGAAGGATAAAGAGCGACCTTGTTCTTTGTAGCAAATACACTTATTTTCTTTGTAGCTGTACATAAAAAATGGAGGGCAAGCTTTCAATTTTACTTCGAAAGTAATAGCAGCTTCTCTGAAGTCAACATTTGTTACTGTCAAGTACCCTTTACTTCCAGGCTTCCCATTGATTACTGCAGTTTTAACTGAAGTGTATACACTGCTAGCATCAACTGTAATGTTCCCTGAGGATGTGATGTGATAAATAGCCTGAACTTCCTCATTCAAGTCATCGGTGTTGTTGAAATTGAGGATCAATTTATCTCCAGGAAATGTATCCAGTTCCTGACTTTGATTAGTAAACATACATCCAGGCCGCGTTGCTATTGCAGCTGAAGTGTCTTCATTGAAGTAAAATTTGCCAATGCAACCAAAGGGCAAGTTATCAACATAACTGTCTGAGAACACTTTGCAATATCTTTGGCAAGATTTCAGAGTAGTTGTAAAAATAGAATTACCATCTCGGAAATCGTTAGAATTTCCAGCTATATTTTGGGAAAAATTAAAAACAACTGTATCTGCTTTAACTGTTGGGTCTGATGGTGCATGCTGAATGAAGCAAGAATGAGAAAAGGTATAGTCGTGCTTGTTTATAGACTTGTGATAAATAGCTCCACCTCTAGAAGAGGCACTATTGCTGAACATATTAATGGTAACATTGGAATTCACTTGAATAGCTGAAAATCCTATAAGAGCTATAGCTGCACCATATATTCCTTTATTATCTTTAAATAGAGCTACAGTATTCTCATGAAACAATAAAATACTAGAGGTTGCATAAATGGCAGAGTTAAAGTTAGACAAGAAGGTCACAGAATCTTTGAAGTCTACCTTAATTCCAGTGACTAAAAACGTCCCTTTGCCATATGCACTCTGATTACATTTAGTGCATGTACTGGATGGATCACTGCCTTCCGTACGAATGGAGTTATAACAAAAGAAAACATTGCTGAAAGTTATTCTAATGAGACTCTTTTGTGTGGGTGTATTGATAAATCTTGGGGATAAGTCGACAGCGATTCCATAGAAAGCTTCATTCTGATACCAAGAACTATTGCTAAAAATTATACTATTACTATTGCTGTTTACAAACTCATCAGTGAAGATGGCGGTACCACCTCCAAATTGTGCTTTGTTTCCATTGAACTCACAGCTTGAACAAATGAACCTATTATTGCCTTCACTTCTTGATGATGTGTAGCTTTTGAATCCTATGTCCAGTCCTCCACCACCTCTCTGAGCAACGTTGTTGATAAATTTCGTGTTTGAAATTTCAATACTGGCTATCCAGGCTGATGCACAGTACAGTACATACATACCAGACCCCCAATTTGCACGATTATTCTTGAAAATGCTATCATCAATTATAATTTGTACCTCCTGAACTGAAGTAGTTCTCCTCAAAAATATACCTAAACCTCCTCCTCTGCTTGGAAACAAAAGGGTTTCATTACATAAGTGCCCATAGTCTTCTTCTGCACCAGCTGAATTGCTTTCAAATGTACAATTTTTGATAAGTACATTAAATTTTGTATCATTGAAGTAGTCATTTAACACAATACGCATTCCTTCACCTCCTTTTTCCTCACTATTTACAAAACTGCCGGAAAAAATGCTATGCATGAAATTACCTTCAGAATTTGCTAGAATTACTCCTGAACCGTGGGAGTTGACTACTCGTGTGCCAGAAAATGTAATATTGAAACTGTGGAATATAAACACAGCTATCTTCAAATCAACCGTCCTTTCTGAATAGTCACTTATATAAACTTTGGGCACGTAAGTACCACAGTGGGAAAATTCCACTTGGTAAAACTGTATTAAATCAGAGTGCATTATATTCACACCACCATTGCCAGTGCAATTAAAAACTGAGACACTCTGTACACCCAAAATGGTGACATTACTAACATTGACTAATGATATGACAAAGTCCAAAGAATATTTCTCCTGACAAGCAAGTAATATAGTGTTGCTTGTAATTGTTGTCAACGGACCAGGACCACGAGAACAAGTTTGACTTTCACTACTAAAACATTCGTTATTGATATCTATTGTAGTATCATTGTCTACAACACAAAAATCATAGTTGCCAAATTCTAAAGAATGGCTGATTTTACCAATAATTATCACGATTATCCAAAGAAGATTCATATTCAGAAAGCTAGCTGCGATAAAGTTTTAGGGAGTAATGTTGACTTCTACTTTTTATAGATTTTAATTGTTTTCCCCATGGCTTAGACATGCATTAAATGTTATTAATAGCAGATTCTTTTGTCCTTTGGCCACTAGAGAAAACATTTAAGCATAAACCATACACAAAGGCTTTCACATCTACTTTAATTATTTTTGTTGTGGATCTCATTTATTTCCCTTTATAAACTTTCACTGTATACAATTATGTTAGCAAAGAAGTTGGAAATATTTTTGATACTATAATAATCGAGCAGTTAATTACAGTATATATGAAACATTATAAAATTCAAAGTTATTCAGCTGCTGTTTCTAAATGCACAACAAAATTAAAAAAAAACACCAACACCCCCATTCCAAACACTTACCTGAGATCTACACAATGATATTAGACAAAGCACTAGGTTTTAATAAATGTGTAACACAGAGATCTTAGCTAAAATAAGTATAGCCATGACTTAGTAGCTATAGACACAATAAATGTCAGTCTTTACGTTGCTAAGAGCAGAGTAAAAAAAACGTGCAAGATCAAAGACATCAACAATAGATCAATGTAGCACTTTCGGTGCTAGAATTGAGTGAAACTGACGTCGCCGTTTTTCTTGGGCATTCTTTTGTATAATAGCCAGCAAGTCACATCAAGAGGACTTCCTCAAATTGATAATAATATATTAATAAAACAGCAAATACATGAATGGATTGAGAGATACCAATCCAGCCATTCTATAGCCAGCACTGCATCCAGGAATAGATTCTAGTCATTTTATTCATCAATCTAGCGATCCCATTTCATAGACATGAAAGACAACACAAGTTAGTTGAACTGTAGTGTATCTTTATTTAAGTAACATCTTATATAGATGGTGTGCCAAATTAATATAATTATATTCAATTTATATACATTGCGCAAAAAGTATCACACTAGTTGGTACTCTACTTAACTATCACAAATATTATGGTTAGTATAACTACAGGAAATTATTGCCCTATTTAAATGTCCTGATGAAAAATTTTCCCTCTATCTGGGGTTGCTGTGACAGTTGGCACTAAGTGAACTGAACTCATTTATCTGCTAATTTTGCTCTCTTTTCTGTTTGTCTATCAAACTAGAAAACAAAGGTATGATGAGTTAATGAGAATTTTTTTTGTTTGACTTCATAACAAGTGAATTGACCTCAGGTCAAACAGCCTCAGCATGCAATAAAAGCAATCTAACTTTAGCTATGCAACCTTGATACAAGTAACACGGTTCAAAATTACAACATGATAAAAAAAATTCTCGGCCTTATTGCTGAAGCTCTCATTTAATTCCAGAATCTCATATGATTATAAAATGGTATCTAATAAGTGACTCCAGAATCTACAGACAACTAGATATATTGTAATTACACTAGCTATTTAAGGAAATAATTGTTCACATATTTAAAGTTTTTATTTATCTATTTAAGTTACAACTAAGACGTTGCACAATCAGTGGTGCTTTTATAATACTATTTTAAATGAATTACAGAATTATATGAACATCGTCCTTCATAAATGTGTGAATAAACACAAGTTCTAATATATATTTATTAAATAGCTAACATGATTAAAAAAAAAAAGGAACAGGTTTATGATAAGTATTTTTTAAATGTATGAAGAATATCAGCAGAATATTTAGCCTGCACAAAAAGAAACTCTTATGATTACTAAAAAAGTTTGTTTAAATTATAAACTTACTGTGTGCTTTGATTTAAGAATTCTTTCAACCTTTCGTCGAAATTCATCATTCTTTAATTTTTCATCATCAGATAACTATACAACAATTAACATAATGAAATTACTTGCTTCAAATACCAAATTAAATTGACTCAGAATAGTTTCAATTTGAACTCACCACATTATCAACTGATTCGTCATCATCAAAAAATGCATGCAGCTCCAGCTCAGAAAGATTTAAAGCAGTTCTCGCAATTTCCCGAACTCGTCCAGCCAATGCATCAGTTTCTTTTTCATGCGTATAAAATGATTCACTTGCTTTGAGCTTACTTTCTGTGGATGCTTCAACCACCACATTAGCAATATCCTACACACAATATAATATATACGAGTTCTTTAAAATAGCTACAAATATAAATGACCTACTATCACAAGTGTTTCTAATGTCTTGTTGATTTCTTGGATTGATTGACATGACCTATGTAGTTCAGAGGTTTTCTTCAGAAAAGATTGTTCCTGAATCTTTATAGAGTGTGACAGTTCCTCTTTGGATTGGTCAAGTAGTTTCTTTACTCTGTTGTGAGCCAAGTGCTGAGCTTGAAGTTTTTCTACCTATAGATATAGCAAATACTGAATTAACTTATTGACAAAATTGATGAAATTGACAAAATTGATGAAATAACCTCTCTCTTTGAAGTTTCAAAAGATTCAACAATGTGCTTTCTTTCTTGTTCTGCCTTAATCAGCTGATTTCGTAGTGACTTTATCTAAAAAAGAAAATGTATACATTGTAATTAGACAAGCTATAACTTCGCTCATAATATGAAAACTTATCCTGTTAAAATATATAAAAAGCAAAATATGCATGCCAATGCCAACAAAGCCACCTCAGATGTCTTCAAAATTATTTTTTCATGGAAATATTAGCAATATACATAGTCACACTAGTGTACACCAACAATAACTTCCACACCAATGCACATTATACCAAAGGAACATATATTATATATATTTATAGCTATAGTATGTCCAAGTTGAGTTGGCCAGAAAAAAGCTTGAATAACTTTCGAACGGAAGCAGCTAGCATCTGGGATTTGCACCATTGGAAAGTTCGGCGCAAAGCAGTTAAAATATTCCCACAACGAGCTATAAAAGTTCCGGGAAAGTATAGTTTTGAAAAACCTATACAAAAGTCTATGGGAGTAAAAAAAACCCAACAATACAGCTTTCTCGCTCAAAACGCGCTCTAATTTAGTCACGCGCTTACCGCAGTCGAACCACGTGAAATTTTGTTTTCTCCGCTTTAAAGGCATGATGATAACTTTGGATAGCTTGAACTTTGGATAGCTTCGAAATACATTCAAGTATTATAGCGGTTTCTTTTGGTAGTATTCTATTAAGGCTTAGCTATTACGGTAGCTAATTCAGTTTTCTAGAGGTTGTCAGTATAAGTTAAGCTCTTTTTTTTTTTTACTACTCTCCTCTTTTTATTTTTAGGGGGTGTGGCAGGGGATGGCAGGCTGGAATACTTTTATGCAGTTGTTAGTGAGTAATGGTTTTGAAAGGACTACTCCCTTTAATCATCATTCATCATTCTATATAATGTATATTGCTTCATTGAAAAGCTATTTTTTATATAATAAATAATTTTTTATAATAATGTTTTCCATATCAAAACTTCTGTCAAATATGCTGTACAAAAAATTACAAGCCTTTTGTAGCTGCACCAACCACAGAAATGTACTGTTGTCAATTGCAAGTCAGACCAAATATAGATAATTTATATGGCTTTTTTTCAATTCTTTCTTATTAGGTCTCAAAACATCAATCAATACGGTTAGATTCTTGCTTTTTACCTTCTATTCTTGCCTATGATACCCAGCACATTTGGAGCAAATCCACTACATCGCCGCCGCATTTTATCGTTTTAGTCGAGTTCTCCGAATTTAGCCTAATAGAATTTGTATTGCAAGTTTCCGACTCAGCAAACAACTTGCAAAAAATCTTTTACTGCAATGGGAAAATCCCTTCATTACGGGAAGCATTAAATAGAGGTGGTTTTTAGCTGCACATTGATATAATAGTTATCCGTTGAATTGGACC
>WLWI01003032.1_pt1 | contig 14416 bp, 7 predicted proteins | sample 6701501 | NCBI WGS metagenome assembly WLWI01 (sample SAMN12718690, study PRJNA515312) | sponge metagenome | isolation source: marine sponge | host: Mycale hentscheli | place: New Zealand: South Island, Marlborough, Capsize Point | collected 2014-11-01
GATGCACCACATGTGGTTTCCAATGTGGCCATGTAAGTCTGACGACGATCCACTTCTGAACGAGCAATGAGCTGGTCAGGATTAGAAGGATTGGGATATGTACTGGACAGCAGGTCACCTGGAAACACCTGACATTAAGTATTCAAATATGTAATGAAAATAATGTTGTAAACTTATCAATAAAAGACTTTTTGTATAAATGCTATATTAAATCAATAGTATTACAAATAAAGAAGATAACATAAGACAAATAATGATATCAAGTGCAATAGCAGTTTAGTTTTATATATCTTTATATAATATAAAATGTGAAATGGCTAAAGGCAAAAAAATAGTGCACACTTACCAAGTTAGTACACCTAGTAACAATATAGCAACGGGTTCTAATGTATAATTAATACCTAGCTAATTAGCGAGAAGTCCGGAGCGGGGAATTGTTTCAAGTAAACGTTCCCAGTTGAGAGCGGAAGTCTCAGACATCAACCAAGAGGCCAGCCTTAAAACCTGACTCGCTAGAGGCTGACTGTGCGTGAGTACTCCCTTCTTCAAGTGGGATGTGAATATCATTAAAATGTATCACATGATTAATCGAGTATAGATTTTATTAGCATTAGGCTACATGTTGTGAAGCACTACAGATTGCCATGTATGTGTATGTGGTAGTAATTTAGTTGTACTAGCTAGGAATATCATTATTATAGAAGACCTATGATGTGTGAACCGGGTTATAGCTGTGTGTCTGTCGAATTCGGTCTGTAGCTATATTGAAGCAAGTTACATTTTTGCACGAGCTTTTTATGCACTTTTCACGTAGTGTTTAAAGGGCATACAAGGCCCTAGCTTGATGATATAGCAATGGAAGAGTTTCTAGCTAGAATAATATCAGTGACTCAATGGAAACGCTTAACAGTTTTTTTTAATACCGTTTTAGTAAACGGCGTTGGCTATTTAGTGAAAACTGTACGGAACACAACGGTAATAGCTACGGTAAGAAGACTACCATTTTTCGATGTAGTACAAGACAGAATCCAGAACTTTATTCTGTCTCCTCTGTAGTTCATACTCTAGCTTTATCTAGTCCATACTCTCCCTTTTCCCAGTCCATACTCTCGCTGTACCCAGTCCATACTCTCGCTTTATCCAGTCTACACTCTCACTTTACCCAGTGCATACTTTCTTACTTTACCCAAACCATACTCTCACTTCACCCAGTCCATATTTTACTTTTATCCAGTCCATACTTTACCCATAGCATACTTTCTTGCTTTACCAGACCATACTCTCAATTCACCCAGTCAATACTTTACTTTTATCCATTCTATCAGTTCATACTCTCACTTTACCTTGTCTATACTGTCACTTTCTGATGTTATTTGCAATAAATAATAATTCATATAAAAAATATTGAGCTTCTACAATCAGATTGAATCTTTTATTTTTGAAAGCATTTTTCAATTGCAATAATTAGGTCACTATTAATTGGGCACATAACTTGTGTATTTCCAAAACTCAAAAGCTGTTAAATTTTATTTCTTCTTTTGATCTCAATCATTTAATATATAAGCCAAATCTTAATGAGAATCATATGGGACTTTTGGAACGTGAATATCATTAAGTGATCACATGATTACTCAGGTGTAAACTCCCTTATGGGCACATGTGAGTGCTGGACCACAGAATATTTCCCAGTGTACAGTGTGTGTGGTTGTGATTTAGTTGTACTGACTAAGAATTTCATTACCTTGATATCATTCAATTCAATACATCTAGAAAAGTAGTGATAAGATTTCTTGAAGAGGATGGGAGAAATGTTAAAATTTTAAATTTTTTTTAAAATTTTGATTTTATTAATTTTATTATTATTGTTTCATTTTGCAATAAGGTTGAAGTATTATACAAAAGCTGACACTATGAATTGCATTAAAATTTGATTTCCTTTAGATTCAATTTAAATGAACTACAGAATGTAATTTAATATATTAGGTACACTAGTGTATTGTGGACATTGTATTGCTATTCAATATATCGTAGTCCTGGTGGAGATAGACGGCGTCGTGCGTGCTGAAGAGACCGTACTATGATGAGTTCTTGAAGAGAATGTTTGAATGCATATTCACAGCAAGTCTCTGCAATGTTAGTATGGACAAGGTTGATTGACTTGAGTTCGGTTTATAATTGAGGGTGAAAGTTGTACTGTATTTATTCTATCATATTCCATAAAGAAATTTTCAGTGCTGGAGCTCACCAACTTAGTAATTATGATCACATAAGTGCACTTTTCAAAGCTTTTGTTATGCTATTACTCAACTATTACTAATTACTCAACTTAAGAGAATATAAACACATAATTATATGCATGGAATTGATCAACAGTGGTAGCTATTGCTTTAGTGATTATTACCAATTTAGTTATTTAATAGAACCAGTTTGAACTTTATTTATCGTCACTCTGTAATAGGACAGGAAGGAAGCTCCTGAGCTGTTTTTGGTACATGGTCTGGGATGATTTCTGATAGCCTCCACTCTAGCTTCTGGTATGGACATCGAACCTCTACCAATGACATGTCCAAGGTACACAAGACTACTCTTTCCAAACTCACATTTGGAATTTTTGCATTTAAGGCCTGCTCGGCTAAGACTACTAAGCACCATTTTGATATGTGACAAGTGTTCTTTCCAGTTTTGGGAGTGAATCAGTATATCATCGATATAAACAGGCCAGCCAGCACCCCTTCCACTAACCTCTGGAAGAGAGCTGGGGCGTTCCTTAAACCAAAGGGCATTTTCAGGAAGTGGTATTTCCCAAATGGAGAAAGGAAAGCTGTTTTTTCTCTGTCCTGTTCAGCTAGCCTCGCCTGGTAGAATCCCCTGGTGAGGTCTAACTTACTAAGGCAATGGCTGTCTGTCAACATAACTGTCATCTCGTCCAGGACAGGCATATAGAAAGGGTCCGGAAGAGTAACTGAATTAAGCTTTCTAAAATCGATACAGAGTCTGAGAGAATTATCTGATTTTCTGATAGGAACGATAGGGCTAGCCCATGGACTGTTAGATCTGACAATTATGTTTTCTTCAACAATTCCCGTCTCATTGCATCTCTGATACCCAGGGGCACTGAGTATGGAGCCTGAGCTATTGGGGGCGAATATCCGGTTTCTATGGCCATCTTAACATTGAGAGCTTCTCCTGGAATGTCAGAAAACACATGGGGAAACGTTGAAAGCATACTATGAAGTTCCTGTTGATTGAATCCGAGTACCATTCAACTGCAATTTGGGGTTTTCATCTTTGTTATCATCAAGCACAACATCAACTCTGCACACCGTATTTGTAAAGTATTTTTTCAATGTATTGATATGTACCATTTTGCCAGACTTTTTATGGGGTCCTTTATTTATTCTATAATTTACATCACCAAACTTTTCCACAATGTCATAGGGTCCCTCCCTAGAATCTGAGAGTTTGGAAGAAAGACCAGGGATTCTGTAAAGGACTTGGTCTCCCACCGTGAAGGACCTGGGTTTGCTGGTTTTATCTGCTAAGGCAAATCTCTTGGTTTTGGCAATTGCAGATCTGAGAGCTGCAGTATCTCTCAAGTTTTGAAGGTTCTGACTAAGAGTAAGTGCCCAATCTGTGACATTCAAAGCTTTGTGGTTATTTTCTACAATCGCAAAGTATAGGGCATCAAGAGGCGTTCTTACCCTGAACCCAAATACTAAATCAAAGGGACTTAGACCACTGTCACTGTTAGGCATCTGCCTTAAGGTAAATAGACAGAAAGGGATTTGCTGAACCCAGTCTAGGTTGTTGGCTATTGATTTGGTCAAGATTAATTTAAGGGTTCTATGGAATCTTTCAATAGCCCCGTTTGTTTGAGGGTGGTAGGGACTTGTTTTCAAATGACTGATACCCATCATAGTGCACAATTCTTTTACAGTGCGGGACAGAAACTGAGCCTCTGTCACTCAGGATAACTTCAGGGATTGAGGTTCTAGCCTCTGGACAAGAGGTGCTTTTGGGGGTGAGTATTGAGAGAATCTCTGGCATTTGTCACATTGCCTACAATGATTAATGATGTCTGTGCTCATATTTGGCCATGTATAGTATTTGGCTAGCATCTTATGGACTTTATCTGGGCCCAAGTGACCATTGTTGTCATGAGCAGTGACAAAGATACCATTGACTCTGGGTCTGGGAACAACTACGACTTCCCTGGTAAGATCCCAGTCCACCACTTTTCTTTGCACCAACACATCATTCACCATTCAGGCGACGTTTCATCAACACCCACAGACTCCTCATCCATCTCTTCTCTCTCTGCTAACTTTCTGATTGTGTCAAGGGATTTATCTGCTTTTAACTGATCTATGTATTGCACTTTATCATTTCCTATTCCCACAGGTAACAGGTTCTCAGTAAATTCTACTGATTCCTTACACTCATCCGTTCCCTTACCAGGTACTAGGTCCTCATTGATGGAAGCAGATGGATTCGTCCCAGCCTCCCTACCAGGCACTCTTCCATCCACCTCCAAGTTCTCCTCATCTACCGAAGACTCCAAACATGTCTCCTCTTCTCTGACTCCTCCACCAACTACATAAGGCGACGTTTCATCAACACCCTGCAAGACAGACTCCTCATCCATCTCTACAGAAGACTCTTTCTCACTTTCCTCATCATGACTCCTCTTCTTGGAACTACAAACATTGACATCGTCAATAATGGGAATACAATCTACATCTGAATCATTAATGCACTTGTCATCAGCCAACTTTTGCGCTCTTGTCACTACACTTATGTTTCTGGACATTATTGTATTGAGCAAAAATGAAATATCATCATTATCGGTTAGGGTGACAGGCAGCACCAAGGTAATTGCTTTTGGGTGTCATTAACAGCACATATTTTCTTTGTGAGTTTACCGTCAATCTCAAAGGGACATAAAGCGAGTTGATAAGGCTTTTTATCAAGACATGCACAGTCAATTATACAGGTTCTGCCTAAGTATTGATTTTTGTGAACAAAGTTAACAGGTACAATGCCACAATCCGCTCCTGAATCTATGAGTATATCAGACACATTCATGTTAACCTTTCCAGACGCGACATTTACTTTCTTGACACTACTGATATCAAATACAACTGCCAAGTCTTTTTATTAGGACATTTGGTACTAATATGGCCTTCCTGAAAACAGGTGAAGCACTTTATAGTTCTTCTGGGGTTGTACACTGGGGGTAAAACATCTATGTTATTAGAAGAAACAAGTGTACTGCCGGCTGGAGCATTTCTAGGTACAGAGTTGTTAATGTTGGGGGCAAAGGTTTTGGTTTCAGTGCCTTGAGGTTGCAAGTATGTAACAGGTCTTGTCCTACACTCGAAGGACCTATGTCCAGGCTTGTTGCATTTGTAGCACATTGCATATCTATCAGATTTAACAACAGGCCTGGGGCTGGACACAATGTGAAAGAAGTTACCCTGCTGCCTGGTATTTAACCAACCAGAATATGCATTGATGAAAGAGGGCAAGTCTGGGGTCCCTAGATTCTAGGAATTCCTTCCCAGAATGAGGTATTTTGTTTTCTATTGCTATCCTAGCCAAGGTGAATACACAATCATCAGCATTTTTGCATTTCTGAAACATTCCCTTGATTGTTCTGCTGATATATTCAATGCACTCATCAGCAGACATGGACTTTATTGTTTCACTACTAAGAGATAAGAATTTTGCACCAAAATTGCCTATAGTTTCTCCTACAGACTGCAAGAGTACAATTTTGACTTGGTCATAGTTTTTCTGCTCATCAGGCAAGTTATCAATCCTTGCACACAGGACCTCAGGTAGTTTGGGGTAAAAATCAGTAAGCCAATTATTTTTAGGTTCTTTGCAATCAGCCATGACCTTTTCAAATTTGGCTAAGAACAGTGAAAGGTCTCTACCAGATTTATAAGTTCCTACGGTAAGTAACCTATCTTTTCTATTGTCCTAAAGCTTTCTATATTCTCTGTCCTCTTTTCTCCTGAGCTCCTCTAGTTCTTCTCTTCTCTTGGCTTTGTCTTCCTGGATCTCCTCTTTCCGTTTCTCCTCTTCCATCCGTCTTTCGTGTTCCATTGTTTTCATGGTCTCTAGCTGCTCCCTCTTTTCTTTGTGTCTCCTTTCCTTGTCTATTCTCATCTGCTCGAATTGCTCTCGCTGAAGGTGCAGCATTTTTTGGTGGAGTGTTTCTTCTTGTTGGGCCATTCTCTCCTGTCGAGCTACATACCAATCAAGGTCTGACTGACGTTGTTGAGAACCGGATGGCGGAAGGGTGATGGTGCTTTCTGATCCCTCATTGAGCTGATCAAAGCAGCGATTGAGCTCCTCATTTGAAGCGGGTCCAAGAGAGCTAGAAGCTGCCAATTGTCTTTGCTGCCTGTCGATAAGTCTCTTGGTTCTGTCAGATATTGTTGCTTCCGAGTCTGCCTCTGCCTCGGACAACCGGCTCCCTGTATCCTCCTCCATTGCTCCTTTCTGTGTCCTGAACAACAAGAGCTGGCCTAAAGAAAAGAAAGGTACAATAATAAAATGATCACAAAAATGAGATGATGACACTATTAACACCAATCAGCCGTTCCGGATGCGACGAATAATTTTCACACGGGCGACTTGAATATTCGGACAATGTTTGTTAGGAATGAATTCTCGTTCGTCTGCTTCTTTTGGTAGGCTACAAATCCACCTCCGGGGATGCCGACACTGTAGGCTTTGATGCGGGGTTGCTCTCACTCGACCTTGGACAGTACCCAACCGTGGGCACATAGACGCGACGCAACTTCGGTAGGTAACTGAGTTCTAGCAGGAGAAACTGGGTAACTCCTGTTGGGTTCTACTCCTTTGGCGACTGAAGGTAAGGATTACGGGTCTCCTGGTCGACTTTTTCCTTCTCCAAATCGTTAAGGACCACCGCTGGACACCAGATGTGGGCTTGGTTGGGCGCTTGGTAGACGCTTGGGCTCACAGGTGGGCTGGTATCAGGATGAGGTTGCTGCCACCAGATTCAAACAGTGAGTGTGGCTTGGCTGTCCTAACTCCTCAAGCTACGTATAACCAAAGGTAAGTTGGAATAAGCTTTTAATGCAGGGCGTACCCTGACACACAATGAAGCACACAAGCACAGGATAGAATGTTGGCTGACTTTGACACATGACAATTACAACTTAAATACAGAACACAAACCACTCCTACACATGGTGCATAGTTCCTGCTTTGCAGCGGGACATTCACACCTATAGCACGCACAAGCTAGCACAAAACTTGATACCATGAGAAACTACAACCTGCACATATTCTGACGTTACATGATACACAAATAACAATGCTAATAGTAAAAGTTATATGAATGACAGAGAGTAGTTTATGTGGGCTGGCCCACATTCCTAACTGGGACAAAATTTCCCAGGAAATTGTGTCGCCGCGACACAATTTTCGAGCGACCAAAAAATTGTGACACCTGTCAATTTTCAGGCTTTTAGAAGCTTACTTGCTTGTTATAAGGCTATAGCTACCTACTTAATATGCCTGGCTGTTTGCTTATGGATTTTTGCAGTTACGGTAGAAATTCAAAAGTCAAATTCAAATTCTAAAAGACGCCTGAAATGTCGAAGAAAGTCGAGTCGAAAGGGCTAAACCAATTGCAAATTATTATCATTTTTATTGTTTATTATTATTATTACTATCACATATATTATTATTACTGTAATACTTATTATAGTTATTACTGTTTATTACAATTAACATAATTTTATTAATTATTGAAGTCTCTCCAGTTCATTATGTTGGTGTCCGTTCTCTTGTTCCAATTCTTTAATGGTTATATCTTTTACTCTGCTTTCTTGCTCGACTCTCTGTAAATCTGCTTGTAATTGTTGAATCTCATTTTCCATCCTCTTAATTTGAGTTATAAGCTCTATGTAGTCTGTTGTAGTCTTTTTTTCAGATGTCTATCATTATGAGAAAACAAGAGAGAACATATATGTTATTCTAGAACTGAATAGTGCAGTGAAAAGAATGCAAGTTAAAGCTTGCTGCATTTCTGTCATTATAATGTTGTCAAATATATACGAGAGTCACGTAGCGTATTGCCACCATACTTGGTGTCTATTTAAGTTAGTCTTGTAATTACCTTGAGTTCTTGTATCTGCTTGTCTTTATTCTTCATTTCCTTCACATACAGGACACTGGCAATATTGAGTTGTCTCATCGTTCCTCCTCCATAGATTCCCTCTACCTCTGACTTCACACCCCGAAGTCTAGCCAGCAGGTCCTGGCTGGATGGCCTTCTCTCTGGAGTGTTGTGAAGACACTGTCTCACAAGATCTAGTAGCACTGGATGAGATGCACCACATGTGGTTTCCAATGTGGCCATGTAAGTCTGACGACGATCCACTTCTGAACGAGCAATGAGCTGGTCAGGATTAGAAGGATTGGGATATGTACTGGACAGCAGGTCACCTGGAAACACCTGACATTAAGTATTCAAATATGTAATGAAAATAATGTTGTAAACTTATCAAAAAAGACTATTTGTATAAATGCAAAACCAAATAAACAAGATAACGTAAAACAATTAGAATAATATCGAATTAAATAGCAATTTAGTTTTTTATGTCTAATACTAGCCAATACACAATTGTGATGATTAAATTGTTAGTATATTATTGTTGTTACCTGTGTTAGAGTAAACAGAGCAAGATGTCCGAATGAGAACACATCTAGAGATGGTCCATATCTGTGGGTCTCGCTCAGAGCCTCTGGTGACATGTACACAGCCGTTCCAGGAGTCTTAGTCAGAGTCTGCGCTAGCTGACCTGGTCTAAAATTCACCATGCGAGAATTGCCCAAGTCTGTGATTTTGGCACACAGAGATGAAGTTAGGAGGACATTCCTAGCTGTTAGGTCTCGATGTACAATTGGAGGAGCTCGGCCATGCAAATACACTAGTCCACTGCTAGTGTCAGTGAGAACGGATATTTTAACTGCTAAAGGAATATTAGGAGAACACTCCAGCAGGTCGTCAACACTCATTTCTAGTCTCTCCATCACAAGAAGAGGGATTTGGGAACCTTCCAGGAAACACAGACCAAGGAACTGTGTTATGTTAGGATGTCTGAGACCTGCCATGAGTTGACATTCCTGTCGATACTTTCCAATAATGTCTTGAACTCCTTCATTGCCAGCTTGCAGTAATAACTCATGCATTCGTTTAGCAGCACAGAGAGTTTCCTCATATTTGATCTAATAATAAATAGACACATAATGATTCCTTCCTGTATAATTTGATACTAGTAGTGTGCTTGAGCAGAAATGGCTAGCGAGCCTTCAATCAAGATTCAATGCCATGGTAACCGCTCCCCGCAACTGTTTGAATTGAAAAAGAAGCAACAAAATTATTTAAATTTTCTTTGTGATATTCTTTATAGTAGTTGTAACGCACAATACTTTCACACAAATGAACATACCTGCGCAAGACTTACATTCGTGGTTAGTGTAGTGGACAATGAATTTTCAAGTTAATACTGTTGCGTGTAGGGCTTGTAACTGTGTCAAAAAGCGTATTAACTTACCACGTCCACTAACTCGAATAGAAATGGAGCTCCCATAAGTTTTTGAGTTTTAACTGCACCCGCAAATGAATTCAAAGCGGTAAACAATTCAATTTCTAAGGTTATACGTGTAATGATTGCTAAACTGGAAGATTCTGTTTAGTGCAGTTTGGGACGGGATCGAACACAGAGCGAACACAAAAATACGTGAGGGTCAAAGTACAAAATGACATTCGTACGTCCAAACATATATAAACAAACAAACATCCCCGATTTTCAATTGTGTTACCTCTTAGAGTGTCTCGCTCGCTCGCCAATTAAAAAAGTATTTCATCATAAAAATATTGTATTATCATAGTTGCTTAGTTGAAAGTGTGAAGAGGTATCGAGAAAGTTAAAAATTTCTTTGTGTAAAAGATAAGATTTATTAAAAATATAGAGTGTGAGTGTGAATTGTTATGTTCAATTCAAGTTAAAGTCAACAGAAATGGAAAATCATTCTCGAGTGTACAACATCATTGTTTTGCGAACTTCACTGAATATCATCACTCTTTTAATACTATTTTAGCTTCAAGGTGACATAAATGAAATGAATAACTTCTATGAGTTTTTAGTTGACATTAAGGAGTTACACTAACAACAAAATATGGACTTACTATTGCCCTCCAAACAGCAATATTCAGTCATTTATACTGATTAAAATGTTTAATAGCTATGGTATAATGTCAAACCATGGCAATTTTATGAATGATCACGAGATAATCCCCCACAGGATGTTTAAGTATAACAATTAGAATAGCAGTCTGTAACAAAACTAGGGTGCTAAGATTGCAAACCCTCAGCGCAAGTTAGATAATTTGCTAATGAAAGTAAATACTTTTGAATAAAAAAGTTCCTATTTTCAGCTTATAGTAACTATTGTTTAACTCCGTTTATGAATGTAAATTTTAGCTTATCTAGAACTGCGTAACTATGTTTGCTATGACTTAGCTGGATAACTTTAATCTTTCAGAGCGAGGATATCACTGATAGGCTTGTCAGCATAACCAATGAAGTAATTGGACATTCTCATGGAACTGGAATTGTAAAAATTGTACATTCACCTGAGCACGAGAGATTCTTGTTTGTTGATAGTGGGGGCGTGGTGGGTGGTCACCACTACTACTCTATGAATGCAATTATAAGCGAGCGAAAAGCTTAGGGTACAACAAACATCGCGCATGCGCATTGATGTGTTGTTCTCTGTTCATCCATATAGATATAATATATATCTTCGTTCCTCCGCAACCGGACTGCTCACATAAATTTAATTTTTGGATTACGTCATTAGAAGGATAACTTCTACGAAGGAACTGGCCCCGTCTTGAGCGTGTATCCTCTCAGAAGCTTCATTATTGTCAATTACAAGTGAATAATAATAGGTATCTATTATAGTACTCGAATGACAATGAGAAGCAAATTAGCTAATGAGGCTCAGATATATCATCACACTTCTTAAATGCTTTTCAAGTGATCTTTATTTTAGTAGAGTTCATTAGTATGTTTTTGCACTCGAAAGCCAATTGGCTGTGCAGTATGTGCACTTTCCAGTGACAGACAAACTCCTCATTTTTAATATTTTGTATTCTTAAATTACCCACCCAAACTTTATGCCCAGCAGTAATAAATCAACTAACTGAATCAGATAACATCAATTTTAATTGTATGTTTGTATTCTTACATGTAACTTTGCACTTATAAATTACATATAGATGATATTGATAGCTTTATATCATTGTTGTAAAATGATATAATTATATGTATTGATTAGCCTAAAACTGTGTTTGAAGAGTTTCGAGCATTAGGCTCAAGTCTGCTAGGTTTAATGGAAGATCACAGCGGAATCACATGACAAATCTGTGTTATTATGGCTGTTATTCACAGACGTAGCTTCACTATGGATATTATCATTCTCTTTGGTTGAAATCAGTGTCCTGTCTAGGGAACTCAAATTGACTCAGACACGTGCATATCATTAGATACTGTCGACGTTCATTCCCTTGAACATTGTATCTATAATCTTTGTATGTTTATAATTCACGCATTTCCCCTTTTATCTTAGTTACATACTTGAAGACTCATGTGGTCCTTGTCATAAACTAGCACAAACTTACAGAGCAGTTGCAAAATGACTGCAACTTTTCCAGTATTATTGTTCTTTATTTTTTCTTATGTTCATTTATTATTATTTTAAATTTGTGCATCTGCTATTTATTAAAGCTGCTGATGTTTCAGTTTCTTTATTTGATTTTTTATAGTAATAATTCATATAAAAGTAAAAAACTTAAAAAATCTAGAGGGAGAAATGATTTAATGTCAGTATATCATGCTTATAATGATATGGTCACTATTAAATTGGGTGCATAGCATTAATAAGCTTTTCCAGGATACACTCAAACCTGTTTACATATTAATCTATAACATTTGTGTAAAACCAGAGTATTGACTGGAAAAAGGGAAAGTATGGACTATAATAGGAGACTAAATAAAGTACCAGATTCTATTTTGTACTACTGCCATAAAATGGTATTCTTTTTTTACCGTAGTTATTACTGGGATGTGAATATCATTAAATGTATCACATTTTTAACCGAGTATGGATTGTATTAGCATTAGGTTACATGTTGTGAGGTCTGGAGCACTACAGATTGTCATGTATGTGTATGTTGTAGTAATTTAGTTGCACTAGCTAGAAATAATCATTATTATAAGAAGACCTATGATGTGTGAACCTGGCTATAGCTGTGTGTCTGTTGAAAATTCGGTCTGCAGCTTTATTGAAGCAAGTTACATTTTTGCCCGAGCTTTTTATGCACTTTTCACATAGTGTTTAAAGGGCGTACAAGGCCCTAGCTTGATGATATAGCAATGGAAGAGTTTCTAGCTAGAATAATATCAGTGATTCGATGGAAACTCTAAACATTTTTATTTACCGTTTTAGTAAACGGCGTTGGCTGATTAGTGAAACTCAACGGTAATAACTACGGTAAGAAGAAGACTAGCTACCATTTTCCGATGCAGTACAAGACAGAATCCGGAACTTTATTCTGTCTCCTCTGTAGTTCATACTCTAGCTTTATCTAGTCCATACTCTCCCTTTTCCCAGTCCATACTCTCACTGTACCCAGTCTAACTCTTGCTGTACCCAGTCGATACTCTCGCTGTACCCAGTCTAACTCTTGCTGTACCCAGTCCATACTCTCGCTGTACCCAGTCTAACTCTTGCTGTACCAAGTCGATACTCTCGCTTTATCCAGTCCACACTCTTACTTTACCCAGTGCATACTTTCTTGCTTTACCCAGACCATACTCTCAATTCACCCAGTCCATACTTTACTTTTATACTTTACCCAGTTCATACTCTCACTTTACCCTGTCTATACTGTCACTTTCTGATGTTATTTGCAATAAATAATAATTCATATAAAAAATATTGAGCTTCTAAAATCTGATTGAATCTTTTATTTACGTCTGAAAGCATTTTTCAATTGCAATAATTAGGTCACTATTTATTGGGCACATAAGTTGTGTATTTCCAAAACTCGTTTAAAGCTGTTAAATTTATTTATTCTTTTGATCTCAATCATTAATATAAGCCACATCTTAATGAAAATCATATGGGACTTTTGGAACGTGAATATCATTACGTGACCACATGATTACTCAGGTGTGAATTTCCTTATGGGAACATGTGAGTGCTGGACCACAACAGATTTTCCCGTGTACAGTGTGTGTGGTTGTGATTTAGTTGTACTGACTAGGAATATCATTACCTTGATATCATTCAATTCAATACATCTAGAAAAGTAGCGATAAGATTTCTTGAAGAGGATGGGAGAAATGTTTTAATCTTTATTTTATTTATTTATTTTTTTGATTTTATTAATTTTATTATTATTATTTCATTTTGCAATAAGGTTGAAGTATTATACAAAAGCTGACACTATGAATTGCATTAAAATTTGATTTACTTTAGATTCAGTTTAAATGAACTACAGTATGTAATGTTAATATATTCGGTATACACTAGTGTATTGTGGACATTGTATTGCTATTCAATATACACCGTATCTTTGTCCCAGTGGAGATAGACGGTGTCGTGTGTGCTGAAGAGACCGTATGATGAGTTCTTGAAGATGATGGGAGAAATTTTTGGATGCATTCTATTCACAGCAAGTCTCAGCAAAGTTAGTATGGACAAGGTGGATTGATTTGAGTTCAGTTTATAATTGAGGGTGAGAGTTGTACTGTGTTTATTATATCATATTCCATAAAGAAATTTTCAGTCCTAAAATTTTTACTACCACATCAGTGCTGGAACTCACCAACTTAGTAATTATGATCACATAATTGCACTTTTCAAAGCGTTTGTTTTTCTATTACTCAACTATTACTAATTCCTCAACTTAAGAGAATATAAACACATAATTATATGTATGGAATTGATCAACAGTGGTATTGTTTTAGTGATTATTACCAATTTAGTTATTTAATAGAACCAGTTTGAACTTCATTATCATCTCTCTCATTCTGTGTCTACTTTCTTTTAAACCGTCACAATTAAGAATCCAGTTTCTGCACTTGAGAAATGACCTTATTTTTTTTCCATTTTTCTTGACCTCTTGTTCTAATTTCTTGAATTATCATATCCCTGATATTTTACAGTATGCAGACCCTGTGTCAGATTTGCTGGATAAGCATCATTCTCTCTCTGGGAGGCTCTTCAGAGAACACTGTGTCTATCACCGAGGCAACTATGTGAAGGTGAGAGAGGTGGGGTCAAGAAGGTATTATTC
>WLWI01003035.1_pt1 | contig 14405 bp, 15 predicted proteins | sample 6701501 | NCBI WGS metagenome assembly WLWI01 (sample SAMN12718690, study PRJNA515312) | sponge metagenome | isolation source: marine sponge | host: Mycale hentscheli | place: New Zealand: South Island, Marlborough, Capsize Point | collected 2014-11-01
ATCAGTGGTGAAAAGTCCGGGCCCCCTCACGACGAAGGGGCCCGTCGACCACCCCCACCCACCCGGACAACCCCCCTCCCCCCCCCCCCCCCCCCACCCCACCTACTAAATCCACCCCAGCGACCTAGTTTATAAATGGCACGCATTGATGAAGCATTGAAAGCTCGGCTAATTAAAACCGAGTTTTTTTGACACATAAGGTGCCTCATATTCTTTCAATCTCATACACTCTATTTAGTAGAAATATCTTACACTCTCTAAGCTGAAATTTCCTGCCAAAATAAAAGCAGTTCTGCTACAGCAAAGGCTTCATTATAGACAATTAAACAGTCCTAGAATAATTATTAATATCGTGGAGGGAAGGCTATACCTTTTAGGACCAGATTCTTACGCTGAATCATAATGCAGTGGCTATTGAGCACTAGTCTGGTGGTAGACGAGCTTAAGGAACGGTAGAAATAAAGTTTGTGATTCCAAATTTGATATACTCTTCAACTTCACTAGCTAGACATGTGGGGGCTGTGCTTGTCAGCCTCTTTGTTCCTCTACCCACAACTCAACCTCCCCTCTACTCACAACTCAACCTCCCCTCTACCCACAACTCACCCTCCCTCTACTCACAACTCAACCTCCCCTCTACCCACAACTCAACCTCCCCTCTACCCACAACTCAACCTCCCCTCTACCCACAACTCAACCTCCCCTCTACCCACAACTCAACCTCCCCTCTACCCACAACTCAACCTCCCCTCTACCCACAATTTTGCCTCCCCTATCCTTTTACACTAAGTTGTTCTTTACACATGGGCTAGCTTGACTGCATGGGCTAGCTTTAGCTGCAATTACCTGAATTATTATTGGAGTTCAAAACTCTAATAAGTAGAGCACTGTATTATAGCAACTGTTGACCAGTACTATCCAAAAACTAACAGAAACTATGACTAATTATGTATGAAGACACACTCGAGAGTTTTAGTACTGCACATTTCCATTCCTAGCTAGTTGAGATGCACAAAGAATAGACAGGTTACAAATCCTGCTATCTCTATAACATCATCTGAGCCTGCTCTGATTAGAAATAGACTTTAAAATAGCCCTTAGATTGTAAAATATTATTTCTTGAAAACAAGGAGGGTGATTAGTGATACAACAGAACTGAGTTGCATACAGACTAGCAAACAACTCTGAGTGCAACACATGGTAAGAATAGATGAAAAGTTCAAGTTAAAATATGCGATAAATTACCTACAAAGCAATCTACTTTGACTAGTGAGTTAGGTCACTTGTTGCAGAAAAAACAATTGTGATGAGTTGGAACTTGGAAGGGAAGGAAAAGGTAGGATTGTTATTATTTTCAATTAAATCATATTATGTAGTTTATGGCAACATTAAGTGAAACAAATGCAAGATTCTATTTTAACATTGCTATTATTAATTTTAAAAATGTAAGTAATAGAATTATTATTATTATTAATTTATATAGCTAGTAATTGTTGTAGCAGTATTATTGTTGTTTCAATGATTCAATTCTCAGCTGAAATAATTATAATAATAATAGAGTTTTAATTAACAATATTGGCTGTTATAACGAGAAAATTTTCTATTATTATTATTATTATTTGTTGCAATGGTAGTTGTTGACAACATTGTAGTGATTGTTGATGATGTTTTAATTAATGCAGATTGCATGTTAAAAAGGAGCGGTGTTATAGAATATGAAAGATGAATGTAATATATTTCAGTGCACATAATATTACTTGTGGTGTGTTGTAAAACTGTATGCAGTATGTTACACTTTCCTGCATCTCATGGAGTCATTGCACTCCCTTGCAGTATTCTTCAATCATTATAATTTCCATAATCCATACAGTATCTTAGATCTCTTGCAAATTCAGACATTCCCTTTTAACATTTGACATAATCCACTTTCACCAGTACCGTAAGAATCTGACGCTAAGTGCCCACAATCCTTACCTCCCCAAACTAGGAAAAAAGTAGATGTCCACGTGTAAGCGTGCGCGCCTGCGTACGCTAGCGCAACTGCATTACCGTACCTAATCACAACGGTACCTAATCACAACGGTACTACCGTACCGTACCTAATCACAACGGTACTACCGTACCTAATCACAACGGTACTACCGTACCTAATCACAACGGTACTACCGTACCTAATCACAACGGTACTACCGTACTTAATCACAACGGTACTACCGTACCTAATCACAACGGTACTACCGTACCTAATCACAACGGTACCTGATCACAACGGTAAACGCTATTACCAGTACAAGCTACACTGCTCTCGTACGAAACAATTTAAGTTTGCCTTCTTTAAATCTCACGAAATCGAAAAAATGCTATCCAAGTAAGAATCTTTTAGTTAAATAGTTATTTGTTAATAGTAATCTATATATTCTATTTATAGATCTAAAATGGTGAGATTCTTTGTCAGGACCTATGAAGTAATGGCTGCACTGAATGAAGTCAAGAATGAAGCCATTGACAGGATCAACCAATATCTCAGAGACAGGAACAATGGAATAAGTCCAGACAAAATTGTCGCAGAATACAAATTTTGAGCCAGTAACTTGAAGGTAGGTAGAATTTATAAACAAAGGAATGTATCTGATTGAAGAAAAAAAAATAGCTAAAGGATTGAACACTGTACAAGACTACTTGCTTAACGCACATAATTGGTCTACGCCCTGAACTATGACAGCCAATGAGTGATATAAAGTCTGGTGTATTCTGCTTTTAAAAAAAGAGAGAACTCATAAGCGATACAATATGGCCGAGAAAACATTGTGAAGTTATACCAATATTATTTATCTCTATATTGTAGGATATTTTCATCCAAAAGCTGGCTTCATGTTCCTGTCCTACAATCATCTCAAAACAACCAGTCATCTTACTCTCTACCAGAGATCAAATATACTATCTTCACATAACATCAAATGTACCATCTCAAAAACCAACACCATCAAATGTGCCAACTTAACTACGAACACCATCAAATGTGCTAACTTAACTACCAAAACCATCAAATGTGCCAGCTTAACAACCAACACCATCCAATGTGCCAGCTTAACAACCAACACCATCAAATGTGCCAGCTTAACAACCAACACCATCAAATGTGCCAGTTTAACAACCAACACCATCAAATGTGCCAGCTTAACAATCAACACCATCAAATGTGCCAGTTTAACAACCAACACCATCAAATGTGCCAGCTTAACAATCAACACCATCCAATGTGCCAGCTTAACAACCAACACCATCAAATGTGCCAACTTAACAACCAACACCATCAAATGCGCCAGCTTAACAACTAACACCATCCAATGTGCCAGCTTAATAACTAACACCATCCAATGTGCCAGCTTAACAACTAACACCATCAAATGCGCCAGCTTAACAACCAACACCATTCAATGTGCCAGCTTAACTACCAATACCATCCAATGTGCCAGCTTAACAACCAACATCATCAAATGCGCCAGATTAACAACTAACACCATCCAATGTGCCAGCTTAACAACTAACACCATCAAATGTGCCAGCTTAACAACCAACACCATCCAATGTGCCAGCTTAACTACCAACACCATCCAATGTGCCAGCTTAACTACCAACACCATCAAATGTGCCAGCTTAACAACCAACACCATCAAATGTGCCAGCTTAACAACCAACACCATCAAATGTGCCAGCTTAACTACCAACACCATCAAATGTGCCAGCTTAACTACCAACACCATCCAATGCGCCAGCTTAACTACCAACACCATCAAATGCGCCAGCTTAACTACCAATACCATCAAATGTGCCAGATTAACATCCAACACCATCAAATGTGCCAGCTTAACTACCAACACCATCAAATATGCCAGTTTAACAACCAACTCCATCAAATGTGCCAGATTAACATCCACCATCAAATGTAAAAAATGCAAATTCTCTTGCAACTGCTTGCGGTTATGCACACCTGGCAGAGCCAGGATGCCTGTTCACTAAGCAGGCACAGTGAGCCATGCAAGCAATTCTCCTGGAGCCGGGCTAGGAACTCGCAGGAGATCAGGCCTTTCCTCGCAGCAAGTTGTGTGGGCACCCGAAGTCCCACCTGGACCATTGCTGTTTCATGAGAAAAGGCCTTGAATTTGCACCCCAGCAAATACTAGGTACCCAATTGCAGCTGGGTGGACTGGTGGGGCTTGTAGGAGGCAGATGGAAATTGCCTGAGTTGGGCTTGAACTCTGAGACCTCAGCCACTGAGGCAAGGACACAACCATCAATTGTAAATATATCAACTAACAACATCAATGTACCAACACCATCAGATGCAACCAATACCATCAAATGTAACATCTTAATGACCAACACCATCAAACATATAATCTGAATAATCATCAAAATGTACTACTTAAAAAATGTACCACCTTAACAATTTGCCATCTAATGTAATGTGTAAATGGCCAGTGTGAATATTATACCATCTTAAAAACAAACTATCAAATATTTTATCTATTTATAATCTATATAATACACACACATGCAACAGCAAATGCAGAGGGAGAGACAGCTACCTTAAAGTTGGGAGGGAGTGCAACTTTTAGGTTGGGAGGGATGGGAGCGGTAGGGTCATTTTCTATTTACTTTTACTTCTATAGGAAAACCATAAAGAACAAGTCATCTCTTCTTTATGGTCTTCCTGAGATACACAAGTTAGGGATCCCACTCTGATCTATTGTTTCCTGCATTGGATCTCCATCTTACAACTTATCAGAGTTTATATATCAAAAATGACATCTCCATTGTTTGTTAAGACACAATCATACATAAAGAATTAAAAACATTTCATGCAAACAGTCAATAGTATATGCTCTTCCCTTGAGAATTGACGTAATGATGGTGAGTTTTAATGTCTTTTCTGTTCACCAATGTTCCAATAGACGAGGCAGTATCTGTCATCATCAGAGATAAGCATACCATCACTCTCTCTATGAGCAATCCAGAAAAGATAGCTTACTATCTTCCTCTGATTCCATGGTGAATTTTATAGAAGGTAAGTCTTACAGAGTTTTCTGGATTGCTCATAGAGAGAGTGATGGTATGCTTACTTCCCACTGTGTACAGAAAACTTTACACACAAATGGATACCTTCACTTTAAGTCTCACCATCCTCATCAAGTTAAGAGAGGAATTGTGAGATGCTTGTATCAGAGAGCTAGGAGGATAACTAATATGAGTGAAAACTTGAAGGAAGAAAAGAAACACCTACACTAAGGTACTTCAAAGTAATGGCTATGACAACATAACCATTAGGGTGTGGCCTCGGAGATGACAAGCGGATGAACACACAACTCACTCAGCCACTCGTCATTCCAGCATAGTCCATTCACATTCCGAACTATCCATTAGTAGATTCACACACACAATATATAAGACTCATTCATGTAAGTAGTCGACAGTCTTGCCATCATCAAAGATAAAGATCAGAACTGCCACATTGGCGACCCTGACGTTTGTCCTGGACGTTACTGGGGCCATGGCCGAAGCCAGCGTTATTAGTCTTAGATTTCCCACCTTCTGGAACACACGACCAGAAGTATGGTTTGAGCAAGCTCACTTGACTCCGGCCAGTCTCGCTCGACTCCGGCCAGTCTCACCCGACTCACTCGACTCAGGCAGTCACCCACGAACGACCCGGCGCTCGCGCTCGACTCGTTAGTCAGTCGGCAGTTCTGGGGGGGAGCTCTGTGGCGGACTCGGAGATGACCAGCGATGAACACACAACTCACTCAGCCACTCGTCATTCCAGCATAGTCATAACATTCACATTCCGAACTATCCATTAGTAGATTCACACACACAATATATAAGACTCATTCATGTAAGTAGTCTACAGTCTTGCCATCATCAAAGCTAAAGATCCGAACCGCCACAAGGGCAGGCTCTAAAGAGTTATTCAGGTATACTTGAAATTTAGTTCTGTGTCTACATGCAGCCATGCTTGATATCTGCTCTTCTAATTGTCCTCCTATTTTGTATGCATCACTGACACAGAACTATTGGAACAAACCAGATTATATGCTGAGGCTTTCAATGTGCACTTTGGCACAAGTAGCCATCCTGGTCAGTTCTAGATATTTCTAATACATTTAATCACCTGTTCAGGCCATGCCTAAACAGGAGATGGAATTGTTCATTGCATGTGTGACTGTTACATTATGAATTAGTACCTCTTGTGTTCACTCTTATTAACAGCTAACTCTAGCCTGCTCTTTGTCATTTAGTAACATGAAAACATTGGGTTATTAGTGTGGGATTGTTCTGCCATGGGTTCAGCAGGGTAACTGGGTAGTTGAGTCACTATTCTCCACATTCACAAAAACATCAAAATTAAAGAAAAATTCATTTTAGTTGCATTCATCACTGTAGACAAGACCTTCACACAAAGAAGTTAATTTGTACATGCATGATTCATAAGCAAAAAATTTTCCCAATTATGTTTTCAAAATGATTCACAAAAAAGTAACAGTCTCTCTGGAAGTAAAGTACTCAGACTTAAACACTTGACCTGAAAAAGAGTAAGGTCAAATGGAAGAGAAGAAAATAAATCTTGAAGCTGTAGCTACTATCAATCAACAGAGTGAAGTGCCTCAGACAGAAAGAAACTCTTCCAATATGTTCTGGTCCTTATCTAGAAATGGGATATCGTACTTCTTAATGTCGTGTTTTGGCTTATTACTTCTTTGTTTGTTGATATCTATAATAATAGTGACCTCTACTTCTATTGAAGTAATGTATTCCAAGTCTTCTACTCCCAAACCAGTATATTCCTCCTGTGCTGGCATAGCAGAGTCTTCTCCATTGTCTGCTTCTGGTTACTATGTGATACAGTCTTCTAATGGATCGCTCTTCCAAGTGTACTGTGAGATGGGGACCATGTGTGGGGGAGGTAGGCGTGGCTGGACTAGAGCGTTAGGCCCTAATCAGTACACCTCAGTGACCATTGGCACTGCTAATTCATGTGTCTCTATTAAACACTTTGCTAACCAAGGAGTCAATTATAGTCGCTTGTGTGGACAAATTATTGGTTTCTACTCTCATAATGGCATATGTGCAGGAATGAATTCAGGGGCCAGTATTGATGAATCTTATGTCCACGGTCTTAGTATCACTCATGGAACTCCAAGACGGCATATTTGGACTTTGGCGATGGTTTTATATATGTGTGTAAATGACACTTTATATAACCTGCCACAGTTTGTTGGTAAAGATTATGTTAAAAAAACGATGTGATGATCATTTTCCTGACTGTAAATTCAACACCCCTAATTTCACAGTAGACTTGGCGCACACTACAATGGATGACATTGAAGTGAGACTCTGCAATGGCATCAAAAATAATTCATACAGTACTTTCTTTTTTCACAGATTATTGATTTTGTTGCAATGAAATTATTGCTAATAATGAATGATACATTTTGAATATGTGATAGACTTTGAGTTCATTAGATATAGTGTGAATATCATTATACAATGTGCTAATTAATTATTGTGTGAATTGGATTTATTAATTTTAACACTTAATATTTTATTATAATTAGCAAAATGTTTTGGAAATTTGAGACATGACAAAATTCAGCAACTCTTTGTTCTACATATAATGTGATACACACACATATAAGTATTACTGGTTCTATTGGTATGAAGAGCAGCTAAATGTTCATCAAATTGAAGGAAAAAGCAGATACAAGTTAGATTAGCTTTAAAAAATCAACAAGTGTGCAGATTGTCCCTTGGCTCTTTTGTTGTTGTCATTTTGTCTTTTTGTTTTCTGTTTTTGTCGGGGTTTTTTTTTTTTTTATAACTCTATTTTCATATTATCTTTTGTTATTCATTGGGGATTTAGACTTTATCCTGTCACTACAAGATGCACTAAAAACAAACTATTTACATGCAGTGATTTTAGACAGATAAGCACATGATCTGTTCGAGTAAACATGTCTCTTTCCCAAATAATTATTTTGATTTACACTCAGTATTTTCTTAAAACAATAGGAAACACCTAACTCATAATATTAAATCAAGACAGAGAAGTGTGAAATACAACTTGAAGAGACAACTCCAAAAGCTGAAGTTGCAGTGATAGAATTAAAAGAACAAAATGGTACACCTCAAACTGCAAAGAGAATGTGTCGATTCTCCTGGCCTTGGGGGAAACGAGGTATTTTAATTCTCTGCTGTGGCTTGTTGATGCTAGGTGTATTGATAATTACATTAGCAGTGACTCTTTCTTTCTCTGTCCAATTAAGGAATGCAGTATCTTTCTCCAGAAAGCGAGTATATTCCTCCTGTGCTGACATAGTAGAGTCTTCTCCCTCTTCTGTTTCTGGTTACTATGTGATACAGTCTTCTAATGGATCACTCTTTCAAGTGTACTGTGAGATGGGGCCAGTGTGTGGGACAGGTAGGCGTGGCTGGACGAGAGTGATAGACCAGGATTATTATACTTGGATTTCTGTCAAAACTAATTCCTGTGCCACTTTTCAATATTTCGTTAATCAAGGAGTGAAGTATAATCATGTGTGTGCACAAATGTTTGGTTCCTTTGCACATAATGCTGAATGTGCTGGCATGCAATCCAATATAGATGAGTCTTATATTCGTGGCATAAGTTTAACTAGGGGAACTCCAAGAAAACACATCTGGTCTTTGGCGATGGTATTAGATAAATGCTTAAATGAATATAATCTACCAAACTTTATTGGCAGAGACTATGCTATAAACATTTGTGATGGAGATGCAAGAGGTGACTGTCCATTTCAAGGCTCTAGTCTCGCTGTAAACTTACAAAATTCTGTAACTGATGACATAGAAGCTAGAGTGTGTAATGGTATCACTAAAACTGGACGGAACTACTATTCCTACTATTTTCACAGGATATCAGTTGTTGTGCTGTGAGCTTGAATTCATTATTGCACAGTTGTCTTGTTTGCTTGTTTGTAATTAAATGTAAGAGTTTATAATAATATACTGAAAAACACTTACAATATATGTATAAGTTTTGAACAGTAAAATCATAATACACACTGCACATGAGCACTACAACTGATTTGCTGGTTATATATATATAGTAACATTTGGACCCTAGGGCATGCAGAATTACTCTTCGATGTAGTATTGCAAATAGTTGAGCAAGTATGAATCAATGCTCGACTCGGTGAAACAGAACTTGTATAATACTAATCATCAAACACTAAAACAAACATATCAGCCGCAGAACCACAGCTTCCCCAAGCGCCAAGTTCGCCAAGTGGAAATGGATCCACTATGATGCCTCTGGAGACTTAGCTTATTGTCACATTTGCATCAATGGCTTGAAATCAGGGAAGCTAGTCTTCTCCATAAAGCAGCAGTGGATGCTGTTATTACTGTACCCCAAACCTAAAAACACATGCATCAGAAAAGTTCATGAATAGAGAGTATGTTTTTCAGGTTTTCTATAACATACACTTCTTAGCCGGACAATGGATAGCGCGGCGTGGAGATGGGGATGAAAAGGACAGTAATTTCATGCAACTGCTATGCAAAATTAATAATCCCAAAATTCAGTCTATGCTCAAAAAGAAGACAGACAAATATACTAGTCCCATAATTCAAAATGAAATGCTTAAAATTATGGGCTTAAAAATATTAAGGGATACAGCTGATTCACTTCAGAAAGCTAAGTATTTCAGTCTTATGGCTGACAAAGTTACAGACACTTCCAACAGGGAGCAAGTTGCTATCTGCATACGCTGGATTGACAGTGACTTTCAGCTTCATGAAGAGTTTATTGGTTTCCACAAAGCTGACACTGCTATTGAACTGGTAACAATTCTTAAAGATGTACGTTTGAGAATGAACTTGAATATAACTCATTGTCGTGCTCGATGTTGTGATGGGGCTGCCAACATGTGTGGTGCACAAAATGGTGTAGCCACTCAAATAAGTAGAGAGGAGCCTCGTGCAATTTTTATTCATTGCTATGGACATGCTCTGAATCTATATGCAGGTGATTGTATAAAAAAATACCATATTCAGGGATACGCTTGATGTAACATTTGAAATTTTCAAGCTAGTCAAGTTTTCTCCTCGTAGAGATACTGAATTTGAGAAAATCATATCATCAGAGCTTGCTCCAGACACTCCAGGATTCAGGACTTTGTGTCCAACAAGATGGACAGTGCGAGCTGCTTCTCTAGAAAGTGTAGTCAACAATTACAATGTCTTACAGGAGCTTTGGGAAAATGCTCTTGAAGAAACTACTGATTCTGAGATGTGTGCTAGATTGGTTGGTGTACAAGCTACTATGACAAAGTTCAGTTACTTATTTGGTGTTGTTCTAGGAGAGTGCATTCTTACTCACACTGACAATTTGAGTAAGACCCTACAGAATCCATGTCTTACCGCATCAGAAGGTTATTCAATCGCTGAATTGACCTGTCAGACTTTGGAGCGAATTAGGAATGATGAAGCTTATGATCTTTTTGGGGGAAAAGTGCTTACAGTACAAGCCAAATTTGATGTTAGTGATCCCATTTTGCCTAGGAAAAGAAGAGCTCCCACTAGGTATGAAGTAGGTTCAAGCGATGGTAGTTATCCTGCAACACCTAAAGCTTTGTATTGCTGTCATTACTTTGAATGCCTTGATTTAATAACAACATTTATTCGAGATCGGTTTAATCAACCTGGCTACAAGACATTAAAAAATCTTGAAAACTTACTTCTGAAGTCTGCTAGGAATCAGAACTATCAAAATGAACTTGACTTTGTCTTGAAGTTTTATGCGAATGATTTCGCCTCATCACCTTTGATTAATTCAAGTTGTTCCAGCAACAAATGCAGTGAGTGAAAGAAGTGCCTCTACTCTAGAGTGAAAAGCTATTTGCGATCAACCATGTCCCAAAGCCGTCTGAATATTAATGCTGTTACATGTTCACAAGCATAGAACTGATAATTTAGACTTAAAAATCTGTTCAAATGAATTTATAACTGGAAATGACCATAGAATGAAGAACATACAACAATTTTAAATTTATTTCATGTACTAATTATTTTTTCTTTTGTATCCTTGGATTATCACTATGTCAAAATTATTTATTAAGTGAAAATTGAGATTTCAATGCTGTCATTGCATGCCTGCTACTTCTGTGCTTCAAACATCGATCTAAAAAATACATAATATTAATAATGAGTGGGTGTGGTTTCTTTGGCCGTACCATTTCAAATTTGCTTCCTACGGCCCTGAAACTAGCTTGTGAAAGGTCAGCACCAGGTTAGAAGGAAAATAATTATGACTAGCTTGTGTGAAAGGTCAGCACCAGATTTAGAAGGAAAATAATTATGACTAGCTTGTGAAAGGTCAGCAACAGGTATACAATGTCCACTTGAACTAATCTCTAATAACACTGTTTTGGTAAACAGCTGAAAATTTAACTATGAGATGTAGCTAGCATGTTAAATATACATAGCAATATTACTGTTTCACTTCTATATTCGGTACAAATGACTGGATAGACAGTATTCAATTTAAAGTCTAGAAACAATCAAGAATGCTGAATGCGACTCTGACATTATGTCCCATTGTGTACAGGAAATATATCATAACAACTTACTTAGCTACCTTATTTGATTTGATTTTAAATTTGTTTTCTCTCATAGCTACATCCTCTCATACTAAGTATATTTAAGTTATCTTTTTTTCAAATTATTCATGAAATAAAAAAATACTATCAAAGTAAGAATCCTTTAGTTGAATAGTCTTTTGTTAATAGTAATCTATGTATTCTATTTATAGATCTAAAATAGTGAGATTTTTTGTGAGGACCTATGAAGTAATGGCTGCACTGAATGAAGTCAAGAATGAAGCCATTGACAGGATCAACCAATATCTCAGAGACAGGAACAAGGGAATAAGTCCAGACAAAATCATCGCAAGAATACCAATTTTGAGCCAGTAACTTAAAAGTAGGTAGAAATCTTTTGATCTGTCAGTATGTCTTTCTGTCTATCTGTCTGTAAATTTGTCTGTCATCTGTCTGTCAGTCTGTCTGTAAATCTGCCTGTCTGTCTGTCTTTCCTGTCTGTCTGTCCGTCAGTCTGTCTGTCTGTCTGTCTGTCTGTCTGTCCGTCTGTCTGTCTGTCTGTCTGTCTGTCTGTCTGTCTGTCTGTCTGTTAGTCTGTCTGTCTGTCTGTCTTGAGAATCATAAGCTACTGTACTTAAAAGTACTTACATATTTTCAAAGCATTTCTTTAAGAAAAGTTCGAGGATTGAACACAGACCCACTTGCTAAATGCACATAAAATTGTCTACCCCTGAACTGTGACAACTAAGAGCAATTTGTTGCTTTCTTGTGTAATTTCAAATGTCTGCTAATAAGAGTGAACATATCTAAAAGGCTGAGAAGAAAAAAGTGTGAAGTTTTACTCATATTACTTATCTCTATTTTAGGATTCTAATGCTAACAGTTTTCATCCACAAACAACAACCTTCTTGTTCCTGTCCAACTATTAGCTCAAAACAGCAAGTCATCTTACTCTCTAACAACAAGAGACCAAATATACAATCTTCACGTCCGACCATCTCATGTGCCATCCAAACTAATGCCATCAAATGTACCATCTTAATGACCAACACCATCAAATGTGCCATAGAAGCAGCTAGTCTGGCATAGTCAGACCCATTACCTAACCACTACATGGAGAAAGGGTCTGGGGGACATTCATGCACCTTGGCTGTTCTAGAGGAAGGTGGTGATAGTAACCTAATTATAGGGTGCCCACTCGTTTCACTGAACCCTGCCCAGGAGAAAATTGACTAGCCACATCCCACTATTTTGGCACAAGGACAGCCAATGTGCACGATTGTCTTCTGATCCATTCTCTGCAGAGCGGTTTGGTAAAGGGTCTGGTAACAACCAACACCATCAAATGTGCCATCTTACAACCGACATCAACAAATGTACGATCTTAACAATCAGCGCCACCATCAAATATACCACCTTAACAACACTACCATCCAATGTACTATCTTATGAATGTATATTTACAAATTATATGATTTTAACTACCAATACCATCAAATAAACTATCTAAACAAGATACCATCAAATATATACTGCTTAAATAAAAGCCATCTAATGTATCACTTTAACATTTTAATATTTAGTGTACCATGGAAATAGACAGCCACCAAATTATATCATCTTGAAAACTAACCTGTTATAATTGTTACTTTAATGATACACCAGCAATAGTATAAAGGCATGAAGAGTTGTGCTACTCATAAAAGATACTCCACATGTCTAGCTATCACATTATAAAAACGTTGGTCACAAGTTTTACTTTAACTTAATACTGGAATTAAATTTGAACACAAGATTAGAAAGAATGCATGTTGGAAGCACTTCCAGAATTTTTGATAGAATTAAACGGCATATTAAGTCAAGTCTAAGTAGAAATTAACTTTCTCACAGAGATGTAGCCTTGCTTATAGAAAATGAAAAGAACAGATCACAAGTTACCTTATTCAATAGTTTTTGTTTTTTAGGGGTGTTTGCTGGTAAAAATGTGTGCTTACCAATTTCGCTTTTTAGCTGCTCTAAATTCTTGCTAAAATGTCTCTAAGTAAGCTTATGCCATTAATTATCATTCTAATATCTATACAAAATTAAACCTTTGCAGTATGTGTGGGGGCTAAAGAATATGTATGAAGACTCACTGGAGAGTATATTAGCACAGCAGATTTCCATTCATACAGTAACCAGCTAGTTGAGATGTGACAAGTTACCTCCATCACGGCACTTGAGCCCTCTAATGAGAATTAGCCTTCAAAGCAGCCTTTTGGATATTTTAAAACCATGCAGGAGGAGGATTAGTGATACAACTGAACTGAGTTGCATGCAGATTAGCAAGCAACTCTGACTGCAACCAGTGCTAAAGAAGGATGAAAAGTTCAATGTTAAATGTGCGATATTTTACACAAACCAATCTACTTTGCCAAGTGAATTAGGTCAGTTACTACAGAAAAAAAATTGTGACAGGTTGTAACCTGAAGAGAGCTAAAAAGGTGGATTAATGATTTTTTTCAGCTCAACCATAGCTGTGGGGCCGCTCCAAGGGGTTGGGTGAGATCCCCAGAGAACAAGAGAGAAGAGTCAAGAGAAGAGAAAAGAAGAAGTCAGAGAACATTTGAGAACTAGAATTGTGTGTATCAGTAGTTGGGTGTCATGTCATAATAGTGTATCAGTTGTTGTAGGTCAAGTCATGGTTTATTGTAGTTTCAGTTGAGTTTTATGTCAGCCGTATCCAGTCGGTAAAGTACCTCCCGGATGCGGGTTCGTGAGCATGCG
>WLWI01003036.1_pt1 | contig 14397 bp, 17 predicted proteins | sample 6701501 | NCBI WGS metagenome assembly WLWI01 (sample SAMN12718690, study PRJNA515312) | sponge metagenome | isolation source: marine sponge | host: Mycale hentscheli | place: New Zealand: South Island, Marlborough, Capsize Point | collected 2014-11-01
TACTAACTAGCTAGATCACAGGCCCACCGTCCACTCGACCTCAGATCTCCCGAGTAGTGACAACCTGTGTGATACTAACTAGCTAGATCACAGGCCCACCGTCCACTCGACCTCAGATCTCCCGAGTTATTGTATCCTCTTTTCGTTGTTCTACTTGTTGTGGCATCCCTGCCCACTCACACACACATACACACATACATACATGCACATGCACACACATACATACACACATACATACATTGGTTTATAGCATACACACACACACATGTACATACCTCAACTTTGTGTAGCTGACCTGACAGGAGACTCTTCTTAGCAATGAAGGTAGCTGCTCTTCTGTTGGCTTCCTCCTCTACCATCTGCTTCCTTTTCTCCCAGTGACTACGATCCAACCCAATATGTCTGACAGAATACAAATATATGACACACCCACTTCTGGAAAACCACACCCACACTAACACCCAGCTGTGGGAACCACCGTATGAGAATCTGGACAATCAGAAAACGTGCAACACTAATGAACCAGTATTGAAGTATTCTGAAACTCTGAGTACTATTTTTGAAGTATTCTGAAACTCTGAGGTAGCTACCTGTTACTTCCTTGCCAGAATGGCTGGTTCACCCGGCACTATTAGCTCTCTAAGGATGGCTGCTCATCAATGGTGGTATTATTTAAATAGTAAGGGGCTGGAGATATACACTACTGTACTCTATGTAATTAGCTTTCTGTAGGTCAGGTTGGATTAATAGGATCTAAATTATAGTACTATTTTTGAGGTACTATTCTCAAACTCTGAGTACTATTTTTGAAGTACTATTCTCAAACTCTGAGTACTATTTTTGAGGTACTATTCTGAAACTCTGAGTACTATTTTTGAGGTACTATTCTGAACTCTGAGTATTGTGCAAAACATTTGATGAGATTTTGCAAACAAACAGCATTAGCCTGCCACGCCCCCTTCTCACTTACCCAGCTTTCCTTTCCACTTCGTTGCTTAGTGACTGCAACTTCATCTTTTCCCTAAACATGGCATAGCAACTGTTACCATGACAACCACTACCAATTGCCCCTCACTTTGCCACCTCTGCTGCTTGACTTCTCCGCAACTTTTCCAGTTTGTCGTGGTGCTCCTCCTTTAGGAATAATTATAGTTGCCATAGTAACTTTAACAACAGTTAAGACTTACTTTCACAACTTTCAGCTGAGTCAGCATTCTTTCTTGAAATGTCAACTGATTTTCATACTCCTCTTGCACTTTCTGAATCCACTCACACATCTACAACCAATTATATTCATCTGAACAGCCACACCCATTGGCCATACGATATTGACCACACCCACACAAGTTACGGAGTACCACGAAGCTATCAACAACTAGGTAAAATGAGCCCATCGTCACCATACTAGTCAGAAACTTCACAGTATCGACCACACCCCCACATTCCATCTATACCTCTACAATGCAGGATTCCGCCAGCTTTCTCTCCGTCCTAGACTCCGCCTCCTCTAATTGATTCTTCAGCTGCTCCACCAACTCGTAGTCTTCTTCAGCTAGAGCGCGTGCCTCTTTCTCTCTTATCACCTCACTCTCTAACCACATCTATAGGAGACACATTCCCAAGTTGTCACTATGGCAACTTCCTATCACAAACCACACCTCCTCATCTCTCAGATGTCCTACCTGAGCATGCTGGAGGAGTTGAAGCTGGTTCTCACGAATGTTACTCCTGTGTCTCTCAGTGGACACAACCAACCTAGACCTAGCAACACGCGCACACTAAGATACTATATGTACGCTAACACACATACATACCTACCTCATCTCCGTCATTACTTTACTGTAGGTGTCCAGCACAAGCTGTGGACTACCTTCCAAAGTCTCCCCTTTCTCTTCTGAAACCACACCCCCACTTGGAGCCACACTATCACTTGGCATGCCTTCTACACTGGTGACCACACCCTCATTAGGTGGTCCACCATCTTGTTGGCCTGAATTAGATAAGAGAGAGGTATTTCCTGCACTTGTCTCGTCTGACGTATCCTGTCTTTGGTTAGCTCCAGCAGTTCTATCTTCCTCAGTAGTAGAGGAGATAGCATCCATTACTGGAAGCAGAGAGTTGTTTTCTTCCTTCACTACCTCACACACTCGAGTCTCCTCTTCCTTCACCACACCTCCATCTCCATGCTCTGTTACATTATCCATTGAGATGTCTACGAGGTTTTCTATGGGTGTGCCCTCTAAGTTTCCTACTGACTTCTCTGCTAGGTTTTCCACAGAAGTGTCTACCAAGTCCTGCACGGAGGTTCCTACAAGGTTCTCAGAAGTTCCCTGTGATGAGGTGATGGACAGATTGTCCTGAGAACTGGTCCAGTTACTATGAACATCTTCAGCTGGTTTAATCTCCCCCTCACTTCCGCCTGCTCCTTCCCTGGTCTGACCCGGCCTCACTGCTCTGCGCTTTATCTTCTTGTTTCCTTTGGAAGGAGTTTGCTTCTTCCCTGGAGTCACTGCAGAATGCTGCAGTGGCCGCTCTTTTGCAGGCGACAGAAAGTGGGCGGAGTTTGTAGTAGAGACATTAGTAGAGAGTGGAGATTCTGATGCAACTATTGATGAAACTGGGGAGGGTGGGCGTGGCTCACTTAAGGAGGGTGGGTGTGGCTGAGTTGAGGAGGTTGTGACTGTTTCAGTTAAAGAAGGCAGAGTTGATTGTCCAGTTGACTGTGTTAGTGTCACATTGGAGTCCTCTGCACCTATGCCTTCGCCAGTGTCATGGCCGCCTCCTCCTCTCTCCTGCTCAAGTTGTGATGGCAAATCTTGAAGAAATGAAAACGCACCAGCAGAAGTATCCCCCATAGGTGAGTGATCTTCAGTCAGAGTTGCTTCCTTTTCTTCTTCAGAATTATGAAGGAAAGAGAAGGATGGTGCCCCGCCTTCCCTATCTTCAAACATTAACACACAAACACATATCAGTCCACCATAGCTACAATACAGTGGAACTCTAAATACTAGTTAGGCACTGCCTCCATGGGCATAGTGGTCCAGCTTTGCCATCAACTGTCCATGGGTGCGCCTGGGAGGCCACGCCCACTTATATGGGTGTGTATTATAGTCTTATTGTCAAATGAACCCAACATAGCCGAAAACATGAATTTATGACAGCATCTGGGAGGTGTAGGGGGCTCACTAAGGCATCTGGGAGGTGTAGGGGGCTCACTAAGGGGTGAAATAGGAAGCAAAGCCTCTCATTTTGGGTGTGCCAGTCATGTGACTACAAACACAAAAGACTTATTCAACCACAAGGAGAAGTTCCCTGCAGTGTAAGTTACTAATTTAATAAATTCCAAAATTTTAATGGGACATCCCACAGGATTTTAGTATTATCCCATGGGACGATCGACAGCGTTACTGGACACCACTCTCCATGGGAACTACTGTTTAGGGTCCCAAAGGTCTTGACCCTAAAAACGATAGTTCATGATGACTGAACTCTATGATAATGTTGTAGAGAAATTCTAAGATGACGGAACTCTAAGATGACGGAACTCTCAGATAACGGAACTCTAAGATGACGGAACTCTAAGATGACGGAACTCTAAGATGACGGAACTCTAAGATGACGGAACTCTCAGATGACGGAACTCTAAGATGACGGAACTCTCAGATGACGGAACTCTAAGATGACAGAACTCTAAGATGACAGAACTCTAAGATGACGGAACTCTAAGATGACGGAACTCTCAGATGACGGAACTCTAAGATGACGGAACTCTAAGATGACGGAACTCTAAGATGACAGAACTCTAAGATGACAGAACTCTCAGATGACGGAACTCTAAGATGATGGAACTCTCAGATGATGGAACTCTAAGATGACGGAACTCTAAGATGACGGAACTCTAAGATGATGGAACTCTAAGATGATGGAACTCTCAGATGATGGAACTCTAAGATGATGGAACTCTAAGATGACGGAACTCTAAGATGACGGAACTCTAAGATGATGGAACTCTAAGATGACGGAACTCTCAGATGACGGAACTCTAAGATGACGGAACTCTAAGATGACGGAACTCTAAGATGACGGAACTCTAAGATGATGGAACTCTCAGATGATGGAACTCTCAGATGACGGAACTCTAAGATGACGGAACTCTAAGATGACGGAACTCTAAGATGATGGAACTCTAAGATGACGGAACTCTAAGATGACGGAACTCTAAGATGACGGAACTCTAAGATGATGGAACTCTAAGATGACGGAACTCTAAGATGACGGAACTCTAAGATGATGGAACTCTAAGATGACGGAACTCTAAGATGATGGAACTCTAAGATGACGGACTCTAAGATGACGGACTCTAAGATGATGGAACTCTAAGATGATGGAACTCTCAGATGATGGAACTCTCAGATGATGGAACTCTCAGATGACGGACTCTAAGATGATGGAACTCTAAGATGATGGAACTCTCAGATGATGGAACTCTCAGATGATGGAACTCTCAGATGATGGAACTCTAAGATGATGGAACTCTAAGATGACAGAACTCTAAGATGACGGAACTCCTTACTTAACTTGTCGCGAACAATTATCACTCATACATTACCTAACTAATGTACAATAGTGACCACACCTTACCCAGCTTGTATTCTATGTATAATAGTAATGACTAACATCTTACCATTATGTTCTGCAATGTTTCTATCCTCACTGGCTCTGCGGAAATACGGAGAATCTGAAGACTCTGCTTTAGCTACTTCATTACTGAGCTGGAGACCACTAAAGATGGAGTTAGAGACAACAGTAGGACCCATGAGAGGCAATTGGTCACGACCACTGGCTCCAACTACTGGGTCATCACCAGGAGCAACCAGCTGAGACCCTATTTCCTGCGCAGGGCTCACCGAGTCTTCTTTCAGGGTCGCCCCCAAGATGCCTTCAGACTTTTCAGGATCATCCGATATAAAAGACTGAGTACCAGAGTCTTTACTGGGCTGCTTCGGCGCAGACTTTTTGTGTCTACCCAGTCTACCCTTTAAAAATGACATTACTATTACAATTCTTTAATGTTGCAGTCACCGCTGCCAATTAACCACACCCACTCTTCCTACGACGACCCATACCCGTTGTATCAGACTACGCCCCGCCCCCCCTCCATTTCCACTGAAACATTTTTACATAAATGCATAAAAACTTCAACAGCATGTAAATTGCTCCTCCTCTGTGGTCAGAGACACAGTATTTGGAGATGATTGTACTTTACCAGTTCTTGTCTCTGTAGAAGTCAGTTTGTGATGCATGGAGGATATCAGGTAACAGTAGTGGTTGGTGATATTGTCGCCTGACGTCGTACATATGGTGAAATGTTCAGCATCTAATACACACTCCTTCTTAAACTGTTCGACATCTTCAGGTGACACATTTGAGTTGCCATAGTTACGTTCATTACTCCATAAGACAAAGGTAACATATTTATCACACGATTCCCAAACAGAATTATTTCTGCAAGACTTAACCCATGCCACCAAGTCCCATAGAGTATCTCTCCGACAAGCATCATACAGCAGGACCACACCCACTGCTTGGCGGAAGTAGGAACGTGTGACTTGACTGATCATCTTCGATGAACCTCGCTCCATGTTGCATGTATCCCATAATATAACCTACAACAATACAGGATAGTACTGAGTAAATCACCTTCCACAGCAAGTAATGGCTAATTAGAGTAAGGAAAGGGAAACTCGCAAAACAGAACTTTTTGTTGTATTCCATTGAAAATTTCCAAATACATCTCTACCTGCCACTAAAGGTCGTGATCATCTCCACCAGCAACTTGTCATAAGTCCAGTAGTCTGTCAGTAAGCTTACATAAATAAAATAAAGATGGTCAGAGAATCCATCTGCATCTCCATTGCAGTAGAAATTCAGGTATAAGTGAGGTGGGGCACTGATCACTGCCACATTCCTCTAGAACACATTTAGTACGGCATGTCCCCAGACCCTCCGCATGCTGTGGATCTGTCTCCACCTGACCTGCAGTGTGAGATCTGGCTTCTCCCAGCATGGTGTTGGCCTCAGTCATAACAGTTAACTCAAATGGAAATTACAAAACAAACTTTAGACGTAGCTACTACTATAAGTTTGCACTTTCCCTCCCAGTGAAGCTCTTACCTCCACACTAATATCAGAAGACAGCTTCAGGGAATGGCACCAACATCCTCGCTCAAGAGCGCTTCCCTTTTTCATTAGAGAAGGTTGCAGAAGTACTGGTTCATGCCTCGCGTCCAGATCGAATTCATTACGGCAGGTTTGCCCAGAGAGAAACTGGAACACTGAAGTCTTGCCCACGTCCGCAGAACCGGCCAGTATAATGTGGTAAGGCTGTTCCGACGGCTGTTTTCCTACAAAGTCACTCCTATAATTGCTTCTCCTTTTCATTTGTTCTCTGTAAACTAATCAGCTGAAAATGGGGAATTTCCCCTAGGGTAGCGCCTTGCCTTGGTGCTAACTTGATTCAAGTTGTAGCTTAGCGAGACTGGCATAAAACCAATTAGCTAATGCTCTTCTCCCCATTTATCCAAGTAATTTTTTTAAATTAATATGCATATTATTATTTTGACTTTCGCATATCATTTAACATGCACATTCATTGGCAGCTGATGATTTAGTAACTTTAGTTTTTGTATTGGTTGGCATGGAGAGTCTGTGAGCTCCTCCTCCTCCTGAAGATCTATGTCGGCGACGGAGTACCTTGTGAGTATGTCGGATCACAGACTCCATCACTTCTGCCACATTCTCTCCAGTTTTGGCTGATGCTAAAAAGTATAGTTTTGTGTCAAGTTCTTTGGCCAGTGCTACAACCCTCTCTGTGGGCACTTCTCTGCTCAAGTCAGACTTGTGTCCCACCAACACCCACACAAAGTCATCTGTATCAATGAACTTGGCGGCATTCTCCACTTCATCACTGAGTCTGGCAAATGAGTACTGGTCATCCACACTGTACATCAAAATGGCTGCATCTGAATGCATGTAGTAGTTGGAGGTCAAGGTTCGATATCTTTCTCCCCCAGCCGTGTCAAACAACACACCCTGCAGTCCAGTAGAATAACAGCTAGTTGATATTATCTCTATCTAAACATTAAACATTTACTTAGTCATAATGCTCAATCAGACCAAGCAAATAGAAAAGAAAAAAAACTATAAAAAAATAATAAAATTGAATTGCAAAAAATAAGCTCCCATTGTAAATGGCTGTGTATGCTTCACCTGCACATTTCAATACACAATAATAAACCCATACAGTTAGGTCTAGCTCTCTGTGTGGGTGCTTTAAAACAGACACACCCCTTCTTGCAGAGAAGCCAAACATCGCTCTCACCTTCACATTAACTCCGCGGATAGTCACGCTGTATTCCAGCAACTCGGTACCCATTGAAGCACTGACAGCGGACGAACCAGCAAAAGTTCCATTCCGCAATCTCAGGAAGAAGTTGGTCTTTCCAACACCGGGTTCTCCGAGCAGTATAATTTTGTATTCTGGAATAGCCTCCATATACACCCACGCCGCTTACCGCATTCTCTCACCGCACACCCCCACACCCACTCCTGGAGAAATGTCCTGGAAGTTTGGCACAAAGCTAAATGTAAGGGTATAATTAATCTTTTTCTGTGTTTAAAAAAGGGACAAACAGTGCAACTCATTATTCATGCATAAATCAAATGTGAATGACACAGACAGACTGACTGAGCAGAAAGCTAACAAGCACAGTCCTTCTTGTGAGAATTTCCAGTACTTGCAGTCCTACCAATAATCACTGGTTTGGAATGGGAGGAGCTAGATGAAATATGCGCTGTTGCTCCACTCTTTCTGCTGTGTATGTCTTCTATGATACGGTCAAGAGATTGTATCACATTCTCTCCAGTTTTGGCGGAGGTGAAGAAGCTCAGTTCGGTGTTGAGGTGTTCTTGCCGAGATACAATGGTATCATGTTCTATCTCCAGAGGCAAATCAGACTTGTTCCCTATAAGAGCCCACACAAAGTTATCAATGTCATCAATGCTGTCTATGGCATTGTCGATCCATTCCTGAAGGTTCTCAAATGTGAACCTGTCTTCTACACTATACATCAAGATGGCAGCTGATGCATTGCGGTAAAAGTTGGATGTGAGGGTCCTGAATCTCTCTCCTCCCCCAGTGTCATGAAGATAACACTGCAAATAAAACCACACTATACCATAGACTGTATAATAGAGAAATGACAAACATTAACCTACCACGACTTCTGTATCACCTATCTTGTGTCTGTATTCCAAATCTTCCACACCTATAGAAGCGCTGGGGCGCGTCTCCGTGTCTACGAAAGTTGAGTCTCGAAGACGAAGAAAGAATGTAGTTTTCCCGACCCCGGGATCTCCAAGTAAGATAACCTTATACTGAGGTGTGGAGGCCATTTTAGAACTGAGTCAGTGTGCACAAGCCCCACCCTCGTGAATATTCGACCTTTTAACCTTAACTACTCTTTCACGTGACCTTTGCTTCTGTGGCAATAAAACGTGTACTGATTGTCATAAGCAAGACATACCTCATACTGGTAGCTACTACTGATACAATTAAGCTGAAAGAGGAAGGCGCTCTCTTTAATATACTGCCATGGCAGCCTCAAGCAGAGGTCCCACTTACAAGGTTGTACTGCTCGGGGAGCTAGGAGTGGGCAAGACATCGCTATTCCGCAGACTCAAAGACAATACATTCGACGAGTACCAGACAGCAACCACAGGCATAGATAGCTGTACCAAAGTCATCAAATTAGATGGAGAAACAGTCATGGTGAGTTATGGGTGGCACTTGGTTGGCTTGAGTTGTGTGGTGAAGGTGTTAATCCGTGCACCAAGGTGCAACATGGCACTAACTGGGGTTCATTGAGAGGGAGAGAGAAAGTTGTTTTGTCTGTGCAGCTAGTACTCGGTTAACATGTCAGACTAAAGAGTGAAATAGTGTGTAGCCTTGCTGAGTGTTTCCCTGGTGTATTCCATTTCATGAGTCAGTGTGTGTGAGTCTGAGCATGCACGACAGTAACGAAAGAATTCGATCAAGTCCATTCAATCATTTATTTTGTTCTATTTCATAGCCCAGATACTTGAGTTGCAAGTACATGTGAAGTCCATAATGGATGTCCGTGATGGAGGGAAGTTTCCTTGGCATTGTAAAGTAACAGGAGTGTGTGTAGAGATAATGTACTAATGAAAGTTCTTTCTGTTGGCTGTCTCTCTCTTCTCCCTCCCTATGAAGTGGCCTTGTGATATGTGATATACACGGTCTTGTCCCAACTTCTAATTTCCATGGTTATGTCAACAATGTTGTAGCTGTGTGTAATTTGTGCCACTGATGCAAACTAACACGCATGCCTCTCCTGACTGAATGAACAGGAGACTTGTGAACTGCTCCCTAACTACCAACTTCTGTCACACACACCAGTTGTACTAGGAGTTCCTGTGGAGAAGGGTTTCAACATGTCAAGCATTGTATCAGGTGATATGTGCAATAGTACACATGAATCCTTACAAGAGTGTAGTTCACCTTCTGTAGGCAGAGCGTAATGCAGGGCCCTCTAAGGCACACATTGTTACTATGGATGATGCTTTACCAACCCACCTCAGCTCATGAATTATTTAATCACCATTAACTGACAGGCAAGCATATCGTATAGATTGCTATTATCTGCCAATGAATGGCAAAGCTTTCATCAATTATTTGTTACGTGGCATTAGGCCCTTTAAAACAACTCTACCTCTATTACTGTTTAACTGCTATTTACCTTTTCAGAAGATGTGCAGTAGCTATAAACACCAGCACATTGGGTAAAGTACCGGGGCAACTACAAATTCGTTATATACCATCTCCATTCACATACATACCACTTGCTTCATGGTAAGAGGTCAAAGTAACATATTTATGGAATAGTGTGTGTGTGTGTGATGTCTTCTAATAACATTGTAGTAGAAACCCCCCTCTGTGTGTGTGTGTGTGATATCTAGTAGCAGTGTAGTAGAGTATCCTCTCTGTGTTTGTGTAGTTGAGTATTTGGGACACGGCTGGTGTTGAGAGGTTCAGAACTCTCACAAGGAACTACTATCGCAACGCTCACGCGGCAGTGTTTGTATACAGCGTGTCAGAAGCTTCTTCTCTTCATTACCTCTCACAATGGATCAAGGACACACAGAACTTCGCCCCCAATGCCATTCGTATGTTGCTAGGCAACAAGACTGACATAGAACCTTTAGAAATAGATGAGATGACATCCAAATCATACGCCAGCGCTCATGAGTTTGAGCTACATTACCAGATCTCCTGCAAGACAAACTCGGGTATAGGAGATGCATTTGAACAGCTGGCCAGGTCTCTACACAAGCCTGGCAACCGTACTGCCGCCACCCAGCCAGGCGTTCAGAAGCTGGGAGAATCAAAAGAAGATCTGCAAGACACAACAAGCAACAAGGGCCAGTGCATCTGCTAGCCCAATCTGTCCAGTATGTGTGCGCTGTCCAGTATGTGTGCGTGCTTGTGTCTGTCAGCACAATAATTGTTTTGTATATCCAATTCTCTTCTATGACATTTATATTTATTTATAGCGCTAAGATGAGACCACACCCACAGTAAGATGCTAGTTCACATACAGTCTTATAGTAGTGTCTGCACCAGAACAGAAGAGCCACGGGAGGGAGGGGTGGAACTCACACCATAGCACACCTAACACACACACACACACACACACACACGTCATTGCTGCCAGTGAGTGAAGTCCTCTTCTCACCTAAGCCATCCACTTTGTCACTTGCTCTGAACTGCTTCACTGGAACTAGAAGTGGATTCTGAAGGAGATCACTGCATACATACCATCCAAGAGAGAGAGAGCATATATGTGTGTATGTGTGTGTGTGTGTGTATGTGACATTTAGTTTCAATAAGGTCACTATGAACACGGAACAAACTACTTCACATGGCAACGAGGAGACATGATATGCATTGCCCAGTGTTCTTAGAGATAGAGCTATTAGAGGCATGTGCTATTAGAGACGCATGTTTCTGAAAGTGCCCACTCACGTGAAGACTTTGCCATGACAGATCATTACTTTACCATCATCTGAACACGAGGCAAACAGAGGAAGAATACCATGGAAACAAACCCGACGCACTGCCTGGCTGTGATATCTAATATATCAAACACACAAACATACTAACTAGTACAGTAACTTAAAAACTAGCACAACAAAAACAAGTTCGTCAATCCATGTTGACTGAACCTAAAATATCCCAAACAGCATAGTTGTGTAGAGACAGCAAGAAGAACCTGTCTCATGAGAGCTTCCTCAAATTGAACACAATTACACTTATAATCACAGACAAGACAGAAGTTTCAAATTGCCAGTTATCTGAATTCTAAAATCTGCAATATTATAAATCTAAATTATTACAATAACAAAAATTCAAGTCTGTGGTTATCATGTTCTGACCCTTCATAAAAACTAGATTGAAACTTTCTCACCTAAAGGGGTCTCGAAAAAAGCAAAGGAAAGCTCAGTAGTTATAAAGCTGGTGGCTAAAGCCAGTGGCCCTGGGTTCGAATCCCCGGCGACAACTAAGATTTTTTCACATTTTGCCTTTGCTTTTTCCAGACCCCTCTAGGTGAGAAAAGTTTCAATCTAATTATCAAGATGTTGGTTATTATTTGAACCAACACCAGCTGCACTCACTCCACTGTCAATAATGCTTGGACTTGTCCTTAGCTTTCAACAGAGCTTCAATACAACCCATTCTAATACAAAAATCTATTTCTTCCAATCATGACCTCCCATTTTCATCGGCCAGAGAATGCTCTATTGATCATGCCCAGCATGCCTTGCCACGCCCACTCACTAATATCCCATACGCTTACCTCATGACCTTGCCACGCCCACTCACTAACATCCCTTACACTTTCACCTCATGACCTTGCCACGCCCACTCACTACTATCCCTTACACTTTCACCTCATGACCTTGCCACGCCCACTCACTAATATCCTATACACTCACCTATGACCTTGCCACACCCACTCAAGACTATACCCTACACTTTCACCTCATGACCTTGCCACGCCCACTCACTACTATCCCTTACACTTTCACCTCATGACCTTGTCACGCCCACTCACTAATATCCCTTAGACTCTCACCTCATGACCTTGTATGGTTTAGAAGCTAACTCCACATCAAACCAACACATCTTCTTGTCGTAAGAACTGACCAGGATATGGTCGCCAGAGGGATGGAGTGCCAGGCTAGAGATCCACTTCACACCTGGCAACAACTTCTTAATCAACTCCTGACGAACCAAATCATACACGCGAATACTGGTCTGTGTCTAAATATAGAAACATAATGATCCAAAAATAGTACATGTAACAGCAGTAGACCTGAAAATAAATGAAGTCAACTTCCACATGAATACATTCTAGTACCAGTCTCTCATTAAGCGATTGTCCCTCCAATTAATTCTAGTACCAGTCTCTCATTAAGCGATTGTCCCTCCAATTAATTCTAGTACCAGTCTCTCATTAAGCGATTGTCCCTCCAATTAATTCTAGTACCAGTCTCTCATTAAGCGATCCAATTAATTCCTTATTATAGGATTGTCTATACACAGTTCAACTGCAGCAGTGTATTGGCTTGCTGCGATGAATTGATAGATGCTCCCAAGATTCAGTGAGCCACCACTACTTCAAACCTGTTAGCTCCTCCTACTGAGCTAGTTAGCCCCTCCCACTGCTACTTCAAACCTGTTAGCTCCTCCTACTGAGCTAGTTAGCCCCTCCCACTGCTACTTCAAATCAGTTAGCCCCTCCCACTACTACTTCAAACCAGTTAGCCCCTCCTACCGCTACTTCAAACAAGTTAGCCCCTCCCACCACTACTTTAAACCAGTTAGCCACACCCACTATAGCCTCGGACTATAACTTACTGCCAAAAAGAACCACGGTTTATGAGGATGAAAAAGCACCTTCTGAACTTGACCTTTAACCTTCTTAAATGGACGCTAAAATAACAAGATAAGATTTTATTAAACCTCATCCACTTTAAACAATGACTCCATCCAATATAGACCCTGACTTGAAACTTTAAACAATGACTCCATCCAAATATAGACCCTGACTTGAAACTTGTTCATTATCTAGACCTCAGACCTGTTCTAGACCCTGACCTCAGATCTGTTCTAGACACTTACCTGGGACCGTGCCTTCGTCAGTTGATGGACTAAAACTAAACAAACACACAAACATATGTAATGACCAGGCTTACTGGTTCACGATAAAGACGCGTACCTTGACCTGCAGTAATGGAAGCGAAGTAATCACCTCTCTCATGCCAACAAACATGACTCACATCTTCTTCATGGACCACACCCATCTCACTGTCACGCCTCCAGGCCACACCCACATCAGTCTTGTCATAGTTCGAAGGTATCGGCAATGATAGTAGCAAGTTGTCTGTCTGTTTGCTGATAACAATGTCCCCAAGCTTTGTGTTGATTATAAGGACCTTGTTGCCCCTAGGTACACGTCATTAAAAATAATAATAATATGGTCGTTCATTAACGCCATTTAAAGTTAGTTTAATGTTTCATCTTTGATTGATGAACTCTAACCCTTGAACTTTTATTTTCATAACTTTCTCTACCCTATTCACTTGTGATAAATAAACCCTTTACCTGACAAACACCGTGCTTACCAACACAGACAGCCATACCTACCACTGCATTGAAGCCATGCCAACCATAGCAAGCAGTCACACCCACCATACTATCACCCACACCCACTACATACACAGCTAAAAGAAGTAGCGAATGACTTGTATTGGGAGAAAAGGACACTTGATGAGGCTGGAGGTCAAATGTCAGAGTACGAACACATCGTGTTGTAGCCACCTCCCACAATTTGATGGTTTTGTCAGTTGCACACGACACAAGCCATTGACCACTCCCATGAACGCCCATACATACTACCTTCCCCGTGTGACCAGAATAAACCTACATACAAACACACATACAAACATCATCGATGATCACAGGTCTGCTACAGAACTTACTAATGCCTCACGAGTTGGGAAAGGTTGAAGGTCACGAAGCGAAGGTAGTTGAGGTATCAGTTGCTCAGGATCAACTTTGACCTTTAAGTAAATAAATTACTATAACAGACAACAAATTTAAGCTTCTTGAGTAACTCAACTCAGCACAAAGCAGCTGAGTGTCCACTATATACTCAGCACAAAGCAGCTGAGTGTCCACTATATACTCAGCACAAAGCAGCTGAGTGTCCACTATATACTCAGCACAAAGCAGCTGAGTGTCCACTATATACT
>WLWI01003037.1_pt1 | contig 14395 bp, 9 predicted proteins | sample 6701501 | NCBI WGS metagenome assembly WLWI01 (sample SAMN12718690, study PRJNA515312) | sponge metagenome | isolation source: marine sponge | host: Mycale hentscheli | place: New Zealand: South Island, Marlborough, Capsize Point | collected 2014-11-01
TAATAAATCAGCGGTAGAAGATTTAACTAAAGAATCCAGAGGTGGTATTGCATCGTTGGCTGCTCTTAGTGGTACAACTGGACCCGCTTTGTCTCCTGGAGAATCAGGAGCTGGAATTGGGGTTGGTTATTTTCAGGGCGAATCTGCAGTTGGTTTCGACTATACAAAACGTTTAGCAGGAAAAGATGGCGAAGGCAGAACCTATGTACAGTTTGGTCTGGGTACTAACATGGACGAAGTTGTTTACCGGGCTGGTGTCTCCTGGAAGTTTAAAAAGAAGTCACTATGAAGTAAGCCCATTTTTAGATAGATTCATTTTCTTTGGAAGTGTTTTAAATAGAGGTTTCTCGATTAAATAAAACCCTCACTGTGGTGGGGGGTTTTTTGGTTCTAAAAAGTAGAATTTTCTAATTGATGTGTTTATAGGTAATACATCGATCATTATTGACGTTTTCTAGGTTTGACATCTGGTTTTACCTATTCATTGATATCAACTCTATATTTGATAGCGTCGTTTAATAACGTCTATTCTATCAATTGGTTTTATTTTCCATTTAGTTCTCTATTCCTTGCCCCGTGACTCTAAGGTGAACATGCCACTTGGTGTGACTGAATTCTAATGTCCGATCTGATAGATTCCGCTGTATCTCTAAAACAGCGTTTAGAAGAAGAGCCAAACGATATCTAGGCTCGTTTCTCTCTTGCTTGTCTCTATCAGGAGAGAGGTCTGTTACTTGAGGCGGTAAATGAATACAATATCCTAATATCTATTCGATCTGATCTCGCTGGTGTGTACAATAACCTTGGAAATGCGTTAGATAGTCTAGGGAGAACGGATGAAGCGTTACTCATGGCTAATAAAGCATTAGCTCTGGAGCCGAACTCATTCGATTGCAACATAAATACAGGCAACCTGATGATGAAAGTGGGTCGCTTACAGGAAGCTGAAACGTGTATGCGTAGAGCGTTAGTAGCGGATCCAAAAAATTTTGCGGTTAACTACAATCTAGCCAATATTCTTCAAGCCCTCCAACTGTTTCCTGAAGCGATCGAGTGCTACAAAATAGCAATCGATTCCAATCCGACGTTTCCTGCACCATATAATAATCTTGGTAACACCTACAAAAAATTGGGAGAGGTGTCGTTGGCTATAGGCTACTACCAAAATGCTGTTGAGCTTGAGCCAGACAATAGCATGGCCCTTGGAAACCTGGGCGGGCTTTATACTGATATTCGTGACTTTGATAGTGCTCGGTCTGTGTGTTTGGAAGCGCTGCGTATTGACCCCAGCAACGTAGATGCCTTCCATAATTATTTATTTGGGTTGAATTACGAAAGCGTTCTGTCTGAAGTGGAAATTTTTCAGGAACATCTGGAGTGGAATCGCCGCCATGGTCATGAGCAACAGGTGGCCTCTATATCTAATGAGGTTATGTGCAACCCGTCACAGGGCAACCGTGGCACCGGAATAAAGCGTGTTGGCTTTGTGTCAGGGGATTTTTGCCAGCACTCTGTCGCCTACTTTTTGGAACCCCTAATCGAAGGACTGGCTCCATCTGAATATGAAATATATTGTTATTCCAATGTACAAAGGGAGGACACAGTTACCGAAAGAATAAAACGCAAGGTTCAGGAATGGCGTTCGATTCTGGTGCTTAGCAATGAGGAGTCAGCGGAGCTAATAAAAACCGATAAAATTGATATTCTGATCGACCTCGCCGGGCATACAAGCAACAACAGGTTACTATTGTTTGCACTGAGACCAGCTAGAGTACAGGCAAGCTGGCTCGGATATCCAAACACTACGGGGCTCTCTGCCATTGACTTTCGAATCACCGACGAGATTGCTGATCCTCAAGGTGTGTCTGACAATTTGCATTCTGAGTCACTGGTGAGGATAGATACTGGCTTTTTGTGCTACCAGGCCGGGCAAGTAGTTAATGCCCGCCTAATTCCTCCTGTTGTTGAGAATGGATACGTCACATTTGGAAGTTTTAACAATATCTCCAAGATCACGAAACAGGTTATAGAGGTTTGGTCAGGGATCTTCCTAAAGCTACCAAATGCAAGATTAATTTTAAAAAGTAAAACCTTCACAGATAAACGAGTTAGTACCAGAATACTTTCCGAGTTTAGTGAATATGGGATATCGAGTAACAGAATCACTCTTTTACAATTCGCTGATGGGTATAGTGAGCACTTGTCACTCTATAACGATATCGACATTGCGTTAGATACTTTTCCATACAATGGAACAACTACTACGTGTGAGGCACTTTGGATGAGAGTTCCGGTGGTTTCTTTTGCGGGTAACTCCCATCGCAGCCGAGTAACAAATAGCATATTGCGCCGAATCGGTTTGGATAAACTCTGCGGTGATAGTTTGGAGGAATACGTTGATTGCGCCGTGGCACTGGCGGACTCTGTGGCGGAGCTAACGGAACTACGATCCAGGTTGAGAGAAACAATGGGTGGTTCTGTGCTATGTAATCCACAGGTTTTTGGGGAAAATATGGTTCGGGCTTTCGACCAAATGCTAGAGACGGTAAAAAAGCCGTGATTTGTTTTCCTGAAGGTGCATTTCTGTTTGTTCCCCAGTAGGGTAAGGATCCGAATTTAATATAACGATTGCAGCGGGTACCTTTATCGTTGTCCAAAAACAGAGTATCTTTACACCATAAACCATAACAATTAGAGCGGCACCTATTTACGCTAATTTGTTAACTATCCACAAACATCATAGGTTGATATTAAAATGAACAATGAAGTCATTATCACATGCGCGGTAACGGGTGCAGGAGAGACAACTGGCAAAAGCCACTACGTTCCTGTGACTCCGGAGGAAGTAGCGAATGCCGCGATTGAAGCTGAAAAAGCGGGTGCTGCAGTGGCTCACATTCACGTGCGCGACCCTGAAACGGGTGTTGGATCAAGAGATACAGCATTGTTTAAGGAAGCAGTGGACCGTGTGAGGGAGAGTGGCTCTAATGTGATTATTAATCTGACTGCTGGAATGGGGGGAGACTGGGTTCCTGACTCCGAAGACCCATCTATGCCAGGACCTGGAACAGACATGGTGGGGCCTGAGGAAAGGTTGTCCCATGTCATTGAATGTTTGCCGGACATATGTAGCCTGGATTGTGGCACGATGAACTTTGGTAACGGGGACTATACGTATATTAATACAGCTCCGTTCTTACGCAAGATGGCGGGGATTGTCCAAAAGCTGGGGGTAAAACCTGAGCTTGAAGTGTTTGATTTAGGGCAAATCAGACTCGCCAGGGCATTGATCGACGAAGGGCTTATCGACACACCACCGCTGTTTCAAATTTGTCTAGGGATCCCCTGGGGAGCTGGAGCAGATACCGAGACCATGGCGGCGATGAAACATGCATTACCCCATGACGCAATGTGGGCAGGTTTCGGCATTGGTCGCACCCAAATGCCCATGGTAGCCCAGGCAGTGTTGTTAGGCGGCAATGTCCGTGTTACTTGAGGATAATATTTACCTCGATAAGGGGGTTCTCGCGAGCAATGGGATGCTTGTGGAAAGGGCGGTTGAGATTATCGAACGGTTAGGCTCGAAGGTTTTATCACCAATGGAAGCTCGAGCAAAGCTGGGCCTGAAATAGGATTGATTTTTAGTCGGCATCAGCCTTCAGAAAGAGTGCAGTAATTCTTTGAAATTGATGGGTTTCTATTGCCTACGTCGGGTTTGTCATCCCAGCGCTCAGGCAAAAATAAAACACTAAATCATATAAGATCAAATCCAAACTGCTGATCTGGTAAAGCGGCCGGAGGGTTGCCACTGTCAGACGGTTTCTTCGGCCCTTGATCTGATCAATGCATCTGCTGCATAAACTGAATCAGTAGTAATTATTAATGGATTAATTTCCAGTTCGACAATGCTACCGGCTTGGGATACGGCAAGCTCAGTGACGTGCAAAATGGTTTCAACAACCTTTTGTTTGTTCACTCCGGGCTTGCCCCGGTACCCCTTGAGCAATGGAAAGATCATTAGTTTTTCGAGCGCTGATTGGATTCGACGGGTCGTTGTTGGAAGTAACAGAGTTTGGGTGTCTTTTATGAGTTCCACCAGGATACCGCCGCTACCGATGACTAGGACCAAGCCGAACTGATGGTCATAACGAATTCCTACAACCAGTTCAGCAATAACGTCAGAAATCATTTCTTCTACAAGATAACCATCCACTGTCAGTGATGGATTGCTCCCACTAATTGATGATTGAATATCTTCCATGCTTTGAATGACCGCCTGCTGATTCTGAAGATTCAGCTTCACTGCACCCACTTCGGTCTTATGGGGGAGCAAAGCACTAACTGCCTTGACGACGAGAGGAAACCGTAAATCTCTTATCGCATTGATCGTTTCCCTGGTTTCTCTATCGGCTATCAGAACGGATGAAGGAATGGGTATGGCCGACCGTTTGAGCATTTCTTTACTCCGCCACTCATTCAATACATAGGTTTCATTAAGTGGTGGGTTCGAATATGCTCTTGCAAGACAAAAGAGCTTTTCCTTTCCGTATCTCGCCAGGAGTTGGTTGCGCTTTCGATTTAGCCACCATGCATTGGCCAAAGCATCCAGTCCTCTATCAACTCCCTGTAAAGGGGTGACGCCACGGTCTACCATTCTTTGTCGGGACTCAGGGTCAATATTCTCCGAAATGTCGCTACAAATACCTGATGGAATCATGAGTTCCCGGGATACAGACATAAATGACAGCCCGTCGGTAACGTAGGCTGAATTGTCCGGATGGATAGCTTTTGGAGGATAATCCTGAATAAAAATGCCCATATCACACTGGTCCTTCATGGCTGTGCGAAATACATTGGGCAGTATTTGTGCGTTGCCCCATAACGGCGTGGTGTAGTCCAAAGGATTTGATACCGTGGCAATATCAGGCAGTAGTTCGCAGAGCATCGTTGCCTGATCGGCTGTTGGTTGAGGAAGTTCGATTCCCCTCTTTTCACAGTAGTCAGCAACCAGTGCAGCGTCTCCGCCGGAACAAGTGAATGCAAACAAGCGATTCCCCTTAGGCAAACCAGATACTGTAATGAATTTAAGGGTTTCCAACATAGCCTCTGGTGATTCCACACGGAGGACACCGATCTCATCAAATAGCGCGTTGTAGGCCTCGTCTGTGCCGGACAGCGAGCCGGTATGGCTAACTGCAAGTTCGGCACCGATGGTTGAGCTGCCGCTTTTTAGAATGACAATGGGCTTATTTGCTTTAAGCGCTTTTATCGATGCATTAGCGAACGATTCAATGTTAATGATACCCTCAACATATAAACCGATTGCAGAAACAGCGGGATCTTCTGCTAGCACGTCAATATAGTCTTCCATCGCGAGGACAGCCTGGTTCCCTGCGGAAATCACATAGGAAAAAGGCACTGATCGTTGATTCATTATTAGATTTGCAGCAATCATTCCGCTTTGCATGATCAGTGCAACACCATGGGTTTGGTGCTGTTTCCCGGCACCAAACGGCCACAAAATCGCATCATGTGCAAAACTGATTAAACCATAACAATTCGGGCCCACTAAGGCGAGATTCCCTGCCGCGGTAATTAGTTCCTTCTCAGCGTGTCGGCCTTGTTCGCCCAGTTCGGCATATCCGGCGGTAAAGCATACTACTCCCCCTGCCCCCATATCGTTGAGTTGGGAAATTATGTTGGTGGTAAATTTTCTTGGAGTCGCCAAAAATACAGCGTCTGGTGCCTCAGGTAAATCCAGTACGGTGGGATAGCAGGGTTGACCGCCTAGTTCCTGGCAGTTGGGATTCACTCCCCAAACAGGTCCTTTGAACTGGTCAGCGCATTGTTTAGCTGAAAACGCGGCGTCGTTTCCGCCAATAAACGCAATATGCCGGGGCCTCAGTAGTCGCTTTAGGTTGGCCTTTCTTGCTGATAGAGCTGACATCAACCGTTGTACTCCCGTAGTAAGCAGCGAGAAATGATGTGTCGTTGTATTTCTGAGGTGCCATCCCAAATTCGATCGAGCCGGGCATCTCGCCAAATTCGTTCCACCGGTAGTTCTTCCATTAACCCCATTCCGCCGTATATTTGAATGGTATTATCCGCGGCTCGACCTACTGCTTCTGACGCGAACAACTTCGCCATGGCGGCATCCTGGTTCGTCATGATTCCATTATCCGCTTTATCTGCGGCGCTCATCACCAGTAAGTCTGATGCTTTTAAATCGGTGGCCATATCGGCGAGTTTAAAAGAGGTGCCTTGAAAACGACCAATGGGTTGGCCAAACTGTTTTCTTTCTGCTGCCCATTTGGTGGCGAGTCCCAGTAGCCTTTCCATTTTGCCGCAGGCTGCGGCGGCCACCCATACTCGCCCCATTTTTAACCACTTTTCCGCTAAATCGAATCCATGGTGTTCTTCCCCTAGAATCTGTCCCTGTTCAACCTTACAGTTGTCGAAGGATAGCTGCCAGGTGTGATAGGCACGTTGGCTAGCACAACGAGGGCCACGCTGGATATTAAAACCGGGCGTGCCTGCGTCTACGAGAAAAGCCGTGACAAGTTTGCGATCACCTTTCGGGGTTTCTGTTAAACCTGTTTGAGCGAAAAGAATAGCAAAATCTGGTATGACAGGGCTGCTAATAAAATGTTTTGTGCCGTTTATGAAAAAATCACTGCCCTGACGGACTGCTTTGGTTTGCATGGACATGATGTCTGACCCTGCTCCGGGCTCTGTTAGGGCAAACACTTCCTTTTTTTTACCGGTGACGCAGGGTGACAGGTATCGCTCAATTTGATCTCCCTCGCACGCCATTAGTATTTCCGATGGTCGGTGCAAAAAACCGTGCAATCCATAACTGGTTTTTCCAAGCTCTCTTTCTAATAGTGCAAGGCATTTATAGTCTAGTCCACCGCCGCCTATGGCAGTTGGTAGATTGGGCGCATAAAAACCTTTTTCGATTGCCTTGTTTTTTATCCGTTGCCCAAGTTCAGCAGAAACTTCACCGGTTCGGTTTGCTTCTTCTTCATAAGGAGCAAGCTCCTGGTCCACAAACATTCGAATAGTTTCAACGAGCATTTGTTGCTCATGAGTCAATGGATAGTCCATGGTTTTTTCCGGTTAGGGTTGATTGGAGATTTAATAATAAATAGCGCTAACAGAGACCGGCTATGGAACATCTACCCATTACTGTCTGAGAATCCGTAAACGGACTGATAATGATATACCATTTTTCTTTTGTGTCGAATACACTTCCCGTTTGAATTTAACAGTCGGATTAGTGAGATTAAGGCATGAATGACAGCGGCGAGATTTTGCTAAGGGAACAAGGTGCAATTTTGGAAATGACCATAAATCGTCCGAAAGTAAATGCGATAGATACTCTGGCAAGTAGAAAAATGGGCGAATCCCTGGTCTATTTTCGCGATAACCCGGACCTCAAAGTTTGCATCATCACCGGGATGGGGGAGCGGATTTTTTCTGCCGGATGGGATTTGAAGGCCTTGGATAGTGGTGATAGTCAGCTTGATAACTGGTGGGAAAATGAAGACCCTGAGCTGGGAGGTTTTGCGGGAATTACCGAGATGTGGAATCTCAATAAGCCTGTCATTGCAGCGTTGAATGGGTTGACGATCGGGGCTGGCTTTGAGATCGCGTTGGCCTGTGATTTGATTATTGCAGCAGACCACGTCGAGTTTGCTTTACCAGAGCTGCCTCTTGGAATTATTCCGGATGCCGGCGCCATGCAGCGACTACCACGTCGTCTACCTTACAATATTGCAGTGGAGATGTTGTATCTTGGGCGCAGGATGAGTGCCAGGGAAGCTGCGGGTTACGGATTGGTGAACAAGGTTGTTAGCCCCGATAAATTGATGGAGAGCGCCTATGAATGGGCTGAAAAGCTATCCCAGGTCGCTCCTTTGGCTTTGCAATCTATTAAGGAAGTGTTGCGCGCTATCGATAGTGAAAGCATTCATGATTCATTCAATAAGATGCGTAATGACGATCTGCCAATGTATCGTGCCATGTTGCAATCGGAGGACGCACAGGAAGGTGTTAGCGCTTTCGTTGAGAAAAGAAAAGCTGACTTTAAAGGCGATTAGTGGGCTCCATGTCACTGCTCATGGTGAAAAATATCCTTTGCATCCTTTGCCTTTATCGCTCGTTGAGTTTGTAAGGGAGTGAATGGAAAGTTTGCGGGGAAAGAGAAAAAGATAAACTACAAGAGGAGAATTGGTGATGTTGACGCAAGAAGTTAAAGACGTTACTCGTGTCGCATGTATAGGAGCCGGCCCTATTGGTGGCGGTTGGACTGCACATTTTTTGGCCAAGGGATACAAAGTAAAAACCTATGTACATGATACTGCGGAAGTCGAAGCGCTTAAGCGGTTGATAGAGAACGCCTGGGAGAGTCTTATTGAGATGGGGCTTTCGAAAGGTGCATCTTTGGATAATTTCAGTTGGTCCAGTGACCTCGAAGAAGTGGTTGAGGACGCTGAATTTATTCAGGAGAGTGTTCCAGAAGTTTTGTCGTTAAAGCAATCTTTTTACAAAACACTGGACAGTTTAGTTGATCCAAACGTGGTAATAGCGTCCAGTACGTCCGGATTATCAATGACGGACATCCAGATTCATTGCGAAAATCCAGGTCGTACAGTTGTCGGTCATCCGTTTAACCCACCCTATCTACTACCACTGGTAGAGATGATTGGGGGCGAGAAAACGAATTTGCAAACAATCCAATGGACGAAAGCTTTTTACGAGGCGGCCGGCAAATCCCCTTTGGTTTTAAAAAAAGAAGTACCGGGTTTTATTGCCACCCGATTGCAGGAGGCAATCTGGAGAGAAGCGTTGCACATGGTGGCTAATGGAGAGGCAACGGTTGAACAAATTGATCAAGCGGTGGTCAATGGACCAGGCCCTCGATGGGCCTTGATGGGGCCATGCGAGATTTTTCATGTGGGCGGCGGAGAAGGTGGAATGGCATATTGTCTCGACCAGTTTGGTCCGGCGCTAAAACTACCCTGGACGAGATTGGTAGCACCGGAACTCACATCTGAGCTTCGCAATGAGATGGTAGACGGCTGTGAACGACTGTCCGAGGGACAGGATTTTGCTTCGCTTACTAAAAAAATGAATCGAGGTCTTGTTGAAATTGCAAAAATGAAAAAAGAGAAATTTGGTTAAACGAATATCGTTATTTTTTCCCGATGATCAGGTGTCCTTGGATGCTAACTGCAACCATCCATCGGCTAGTTGTTGCTAGCCTGAATGTGATTCAGTGCAGTTAGGCTAAAAATGTATTTTGCTTCGATCCCCGATTAGGATAATATGCAAGTCCGATGTAATTTTCTTCCTGGCGTTCAGTATGCCATTGATTCTAAAACTTAAAGTGTTTTTCTTTTGAATTAGACTAAATTGGATTAAGTTGGATTGAATTCAAAATTGAGTCCAGGCCGGATATAATGTGCGCAAACAGCGACTTGCCATTAAGTTCCATGTTCACCAATAAAGCACATCTATTTTTTAGTACTTTACATAACTGGCAGGTGTTTACACCTGGTGATAGGTAATATAGTCATCCATACTTCCAAAAAAAACGAGCGGTTGTGCTGGCAATACTACATGCGGCGATCCGCCGTTGCGTTTCTTTGTCTTTTTTTTGCCGCTTTTTCTTCCTACACTGTCCATGCCGATAACTTTGATACTGGGGTGGCGGCGTATAAAAGAGGCGATTTTGATGAAGCTGCGCGAAGATGGAAAACTGCGGCGGAATCTGGAAATGTGTTAGCGCAATTCAATCTCGCTCTGCTCTACGAACAGGGTCAAGGGGTGGATCGACACTGGGGGATCGCTGCGCATTGGTACCGAACTTCTGCAGATGCCGGTTATGATCCAGCAAGTTTTTCATTGGGGTCGCTATACTATAGAGGTGGTCCCAATTTCCCAAAAAATGTTGATGAGGCGGTTTACTGGTGGGTGAAAGCTGCTGAGCGAGGGGATTTACATAGCCAAACAAAATTGGCTGCAGTGCTGATTTCCGGAGAAGGCGTCCCAAGGGATATACTAACGGCAAAGAGGTGGTTGACTCAGGCGGCGCAAAAACATCATCAGGAAGCGATTGAGCTCCTGGCTCAGGTAAACGCTGAAATTGCGACGGTAATTGCCTTCGATGATCAATGGGTTAGAATGCAGAATCCAACTTCATATACCATCGAATATTACCGGGGTGATTCCAAGAACAATGCCCGGGAATTTATCATTTATAGTCAGCTCGAAAATGCTTCGATTTACCAGTCTCAATACGGTGATTTTACAGTTGTCTCTGGTGTGTTCCCAAGTCCTGAGGGTGCATTTGCTGAAATAAATAAGCTGTCAGAGTCGGTGAAGCAATATAAACCAAGACCTCGGATATTTTCCACTATACAAGCAGAATTGCAGCCGATCAGAAAGACGCTCACCCAGCCCACGCCAGCACTCACGGCCAGTGCGTCTTCAAACGCGACTCAAAGATCGACCACTATAGAGCCTTCCCAGCCAACCCAAATTAATCGCTCATCCAATGACGAGCCTGCGGTGTATGGTCAGGATTGGATTCTGAATCAAAATTCCAAATACTATACTGTCCAGCTTGTAAGAAGCCCGACAAGCAAGAGAGCGCTGAAATTTATCAGTGATCATGCAGTGGCAGGTGCCGCGATTCATCTTGTTCAAAACCGGGACAATATCGTGACTATGGGCGTCTTTGCGACCCGGGCTGTGGCTCAGGAGGCGATTCGTAGATTGCCTAATGGGTTGAAACAGTATGGGCCGTTTCCCCAACAGTTTGCTGATATACACGATGTATTGGGCGCACCAAGGTTTGCCTCATCCAATAAAGTGCTGGAAGGAACAACGGATGGAGCTGGTATGGCGCACACTGAAACGGCGGTAGTACCATCGCCAACTGCGGGGGACGATGGTATTCCAGCGGAGGAATGGATTCTAGCGCAAAATTCCAAATACTATACGATGCGGATGATACGGGTTTCGACCTATCAATTGGCAGTGCAGTTTGTGAAACGCTATAAGTTAAAAATGCCTGCGATATATCGAACTGCAGCGAATAACTATGATGTTATTGATGGCGTGTACTCCGGAGCTGGTGTGGTAAGGCGGGAAATTGGAAAACTCCCCGCTAGCCTCAAACGGCATAAACCGTTCCCAAGGCAGTTTACCAAGGTAAAGGTAGCGCTAAATCCACCTACCAAACCAGCTAATCCGCGTAGTACTCCCGTTGCAAGTAATGAGTTAAGTGGGTCGAATAGTGATGCTCAAACTGCCCAGGCGACCGCATCAGGTGATTGGACGCTGAACAGAAGACCGAATGAATTTACCGTTCTTCTTTTTAGCTCAGACTCTGCTGAATCAGCGAAACAGTTTTTAACCCAGTACCAGATATTGAATGGTATCGTGTACAAAATGGGGGAGAAATTTGGCGTTATATCCGGGGTTTTTCAGAGTGAGAATGCGGCTCTCGAAGTGACTTCGGGATTGCCTGAAAATATACTTCTTTTTCGACCTTCTCCGATCAGCTTCGAACGTCTTTATGAACACGCATCAACTCAAAGCATAACGCCGGAATTAGTCAGGGCAACATTTTCTCCGGGAGTTCTGGTGAGCTTTGACCAGTTTTGGGGACCGGAATCACCTACCCAGAGACCATATACTCTGCTTTTGTACAGTAGTACCAGCGAGGCTGGTGCCCAAAATTTTGTAGAGCAGTTTCAAATTGCTGGTGCTACGACCTACAAGAGAAAAAATAATACCTTCGGGGTTATAGAGGGGAGATTTATTGATGAACAGGAGGCAAGAGGAGCGCTAAATAAATTACCTGAAAAAGTAAAGCTTTTCTCACCCCAGCCTATTTTTTATCAGGATATTATCTCGGAACTCGCTCCTGAGGTTATTACCCAGAGCGTTGAGACATTGGGGGTAAACTGGATTTTGGAAAGAAACCCTTCCGATTACACAGTTGTTCTGTTTGAGGGACGGTCTGAAGCAGAAGCGTTGAGGTTCGTTACTAATTATTCTCTCGGGAATGCTGCAATCTATCGGGAAATTGATGGTAAGGCGAATGTCATTTCTGGCGTTTTTGTTGAAGAGCAACAAGCGCAAGATGCCATCAATGGACTTCCCGATGCATTCTCCGGGCTTTCAACATCGATTGTATCGTTCGCTGATGTGCAGGGAAAAACTACAGAGTTTATAACCCTATCCAATGCTGCTATTGTCACTTCCCAAAAAGATTCTGTCTGGATTCGAAATCAGAAACGTACCAATTACACCATTGAAATACATAGCGCTAAAACTCCACGTGAGTTATCAGCCTTTGTGAAGAAATACGGTCAGATCGACGGGATGTCATACCAGACGAAAAAAGAAATATATAAAACCATTGTGGGTGTGTTCGATTCCCGGAAATCTGCGAAACGGTGGTTGATGACAATTTCTTCGGATCAAAAACAGGAGTATAGACCCAGGCTTCGCAAGTTCTCCCGGGTCATAAAAGAGCTATCAGATTTTGATCAAAAGATAGAATTCAACTAGGAATTTTCTGCATAGGTCTGATTGTCTTTCGTGGATTAGCAATAGCAAATTGTTAGCGAACTGTTCTTATTTGATATTACCTTATCGTTTCTCCACTAACTATGGCTATGTCACCCCTCACCCTGGGCATTACGTTTAATCAGGGAGAAGCCACCACCCAGTTGTTGGGAGGAAGTGGACTCAATCAAAATGTCATCTTTTTGTATGAACTGCTTGATTCACTAGGTCATGATGTTTATATGATTACCGACGAACGAGAGGACGATTTTCTTCGCTTGGAAGGGAAGATTTACAAAGTAAGGTCAGCCACGGAAATTATTGAACAGCAAACCCATTTTGATGTCGTATTCGAAGCTGGGCTGACACTTATCCAGAGAGATCGTTTTTTCCTACGGGAACGTTGTGGATCTCGCATAGTATGTGTCCGGTATGGCAATTCGCTCTTTCTCGACATGGAAGGGCTATTTGTCAAAAATGAATTATCGTCCAACTGCCATGTCGGAAAGCCCGAAATGGTGTGGATTAGTCCACACTTCGAAAAGTCTGTCTATTATATTGAGGCGTTGTATCAGTCTCAGGTTGATTTTGCACCGTTTATTTGGGAACCCAATTTCGTAAATAGACGGTTCGCGAATAATGATTATTCGGATGCATCAAATGTGGTTGTTATGGAACCAAATATTAGTGTATTGAAAAATGCGCTAATCCCACTGGTGATATTAAATGAAGTATGTCGCGAAAATCCGAATATATTTCAATTGGCCACAGTGCTTAACGGGATGCACTACTGCAATGCTCCTTATTTTCTAAGCAACTTTGTCCAGAATTTGTCCTACCTCTCTTCAGAACAAAACAAGTTTTTTTTTCCGGTCGTTATCGAATTTTTGACGTTTTCGATAAACCCCATGTGTTGCTTGGATGCCAACACTATAACGGGCTTAACTATTTGTACATGGAGGCCCTGTACATGGGACTGCCTCTAGTGCACAACTCAACCTATTACCTGGACGTTGGATTCTACTATCCAGAGTTTGATGTGAGGGTTGGAAAGAAACAGCTCATAAAGGCTCTTAAGCAGTACCAACCTGAGCACAGTAGAATCCAGAATGACAAATTTCTTTATCGGTTCTCGATCAATAACCCCATTGTGCGCAATCGATACCAGGTTTTGTTGGATAGAGTGATGTCCATACCGATTATTACTTCGGTCTAGGGTTTCGGGGTTCACTCTAATCTGCTGCATTTTTATGCCTTGGGGAGAGAGAAATCTTATTTGATTTTCAAAAAAGGATGAATATCAGTAACCATGGGCATTACAGGGAAGACAATAGTGTAAATATCAGGGTTGGTAACAATAATGAAGATTCTCGTTCTTTCTTGGACCGGTGATTTTCCAGTTGAGGCGGATTTCGTCTTTTCGAATAATGGCTTCAGCTGCGTATTGGTCCATCGCACATTGGTGAGGAACTTCACAATACCAAAGTTTATTGGTGATCTTGGTGAATGTGAATAAATATACTGGCTGTTCTGGGCCGTATCTTAGATGGCTAAGTGATATCCGCCTTTCGGAGTCTTGAACCCACTTGAAAGTATTTCTAAACGGAATATTTTTTCCTGCACAGTTTTTCCAATATCCACTTTCTTCAAAAATCAGTGCTTTTCCATCGGTTGGAATAGCTTTGACTTGCCCTGTTCCTTGCCTATCCCAAATATTACTGGGTCCCTCAGAATAGGCATGAACGGTAAGACAACGAATCAGAGCTAGTTGTTCCCACATGGTCGGAAAGAGTAGGTCAATGGTAGGTCA
>WLWI01003038.1_pt1 | contig 14392 bp, 10 predicted proteins | sample 6701501 | NCBI WGS metagenome assembly WLWI01 (sample SAMN12718690, study PRJNA515312) | sponge metagenome | isolation source: marine sponge | host: Mycale hentscheli | place: New Zealand: South Island, Marlborough, Capsize Point | collected 2014-11-01
CGGGTAATGGTCGCTAAACCGGAGGATTCTGTTTAGTGAAGTTTGGGACGGGGTCGAACGCGGAGCGAACACAAAAATACGGAGGGTCAAAGTACAAAATGACATACGTACGTCCATATATACAAATGTACACAAACATCCCCGATTTTCAATTGTGTTACCCCTGTAAGTGTCTCGCTCGCGCTCGCTCGCCAAATAACTGGTAAAGGGTTTGTCATCCTGAAAATTGTTCAATTAGTCAGCTGTTTTTAGAGGCACTATTTTACTTAGTTTGTAATCCCATGCTATAGCAAAAGTGCCTTTATACCATTTTTATACTTGACTGCCGAATTGCATTAAGAGTATGTCTAAGAAGCTGCATTTTCCAGTAAAAATGCCGGCACCCGCCAAACATAGCCTGTCACATATAAACATATACCCGATTCGGCATTAAACACCCTAATAGTGTCTAAGTAGGGAATGTGTCCACATCACTACATGTAGCTGTTGCTATATGTGACCGTTGGCACAATGCAGCATTCTTAAACGAGAAAAGATCGATCAATTTCTTAAAAATGTATTAAATTAGCCTACGGAAGGGAATGGTTAGGTCTAATATATCGGGAACGACTTAAGCTACGGCGATAAAACTTTGAGAGCTTAATATCTGGATGCCGACAACTCTGTAAGTACAAAAAAAAATTTTTTATGGGGGCCACATTGTGCCTAGTTTTCCTGTAGACGGTCACATGTGTATTGATCTTGTCCTACCTATTTAGAGCTAAAATATGGGTAACATTAGTGTTACTATGATTCAAGTCAGCGAATATGTATTTTTTTAGTATATTTTCTAGAGAACACGAGAGATTTTTATAGAAATGATTTTTGTCCATACAAAAACACCACCCATTTTAATGAAAGGTGATACACCATAGCCACATATATTATACGAACATATATGGAGCTTTGCGTTGAGTTAGACACACCGGAGTAATACTTGTGCTTTGCCAATCAATATCAGGAGTTCATACAAATTTTTTCGCTGGGGTGGGGGGAAACATATCATACTAATGCATGTGTTAGACCACACCTACAAGTAAATTACGGTGATGAAATATTTTCTGTGGGACCATCTACAGGAAAGCCGGGCACAACATGGCATGTTTAACCGTCTAGAATAGATCAATCGAATTCTTAAAAATGAATTAAATAAGCCTATTGAAGGGAACAATTAGGTCAAATATGTCAGGAACAGCTTAAGCTACTGCGATAAAACTTGGAGAACTTAATATCTGGATGTCGACGACTCTGTAATTTTTTTATAGTGGTTGTGTTGTTCCTGGTTTTTGCTGTAGACGGTCACATATGTAGCAAGACCATCATGAATTATTCATCCAACTTAAAAATAATGGTAATACATTTCTGGGTGGGAGAATTTTTTTATGGTTGGGGGGAACCCTGACTATTTATACTTTTCTACAAGACTTCTTCAGAAGCCACATCTTGAGAAATTGTCCGTCCACTCTATTATTAACCAGGGGAGGCTAAATTAGTAGTTACTCTACTTATTATGAATACGACTGTTAGTTGAATATTATCAGCTATTTACACAAAAAATATGCACATGATCTCAAATTAGGGAGGGGGGGTTCGAACGAAGTGTTGTTATGATGAAGATGATTAACAATTAGTTTATAAATCGCTTAGGAGAACAGGGACTTTCTCACTTGATGTAAATAATCATTAAGTCACTCATAAAGCCATATAGACAAGAAAGCCAAAAAGAATCTGTGTATTGAGACCCCCGTCTCCCTGAAAGAAACTTGCACACACAAATGAACACGCACACACACAAACACACACACACACAAACAAACACACATGCACGCAAACTAACATAAAAGCACACACTCACACAAAAACATGTACTACACGAACACACACAAAAACACATGCATATATCACACCTAAGCTAAGGATGTGCTCCATCTAGGAAGTGAGCACCTAGTTAAGTTTTCAAATTTTGTGGTTCAGTACGAAATGTTATTCACAATTACATAACAATCACATATAGTTAGTACAAACATTCAAGAAACATCTCTAGCAGTGATAATGATATTTTTTATTAACAAAAGGGTCTTTTAACAAACTTCAGTACTGTCTAGATGTTTTGATGACAACCAGTAAATTGAGAATACTTATATCACTTGATTAATTATGATCTACTTTACTACTATGATTTAGTGTTTGAGATAGCACACTATATAATTGCTACCTTATTCTGTATTGAAATTGTAGATCTCAAAGGAAAGAGTTTGGGAGACAAATTGAAAATGATGGCAGAGCATTGGCGAAGTTTGTAAGCGGAAGATAAAGCTAAGTACATGTCATCAGTAGGGTCTGATAGTGAAGACAGTGACGAAGAACTCTCTGCAGCTGACAAGAAAAGGGTAGCCATAAGGGTTGCATTTTTTTTTTGGTGTTATCCACTTTGAATCACTATACATGACTTAATACACACAAACATGGTATTGTTTCAATAACATCCTGAGTTAACCATAAGGTGCTAATGAAGTCATGACATAAAAGAAAAGGGTGGAAAATCAAGTTACTTTGGTTCAGCTGCACACTCCAATGACAGTCTTAGCAGTTGCATTGCCACTGAGAACAGCTTAGTGAGTATCTGGAGGAATTTACCATGCCAAATTTAAAAACCAAGGAACTTCTCAGCTAGATGGACAAAGAGCTGGAGCCAATCACTCAAGAAATATAATGGTCGCCAGTAAGAAAGGGAGATGGAATTTTCTCTGGCCATCTCATCTGCACATGCAACCTTAAGCTATATGCCCCTGTAGGATGTGCTGGACAGTTGGTGTCCCAAACATGAGGATGACTCAATCTCCAAGGCACGAAGGTAAACTCACCTGGTCTTTTGTCAAAAGACCAAGTGGTTTGAGGGAACTCCAGATGCCAAGAGGAAGGGGTGGATGCTGTCATTGATGGTGGCATTTCTTCCTTCACAGGTCCCCCAGTCATAGCAGGGCTATATGTATTTTTGTAATTTTTTAACTTTGTTGTATCTGGTGCTTAGAAAAGGAGGTGAGGGAAGGAAAGAGTGTTTCTTTTGGATTCAGCACTGTATCTATTAAACTATGTAAGAATCCTACTAACTCATGTGATTCTCAACAGGAGCCTTCTATTCTTTTAAAAATCATACTATTCATCATGGGACAGTAATAGAGAGAACTTTGCCAACCTTGTATAGTCTCTCTTTGCTAACTGGTTGGTTTTCAGATAAAAGATCCATGCTTGGTTGTTCAAATTAATCATACTGCACCGCTCACTACCAAACAATACACAGTTTGCAATTTGCTAATATAAAAATCGCACTTTACATGGGGTTGTGCATGCACTGTAAAGAGCTAGAGAGTGTAGATTACGCGTTCATCATCTAGCTTCCACTAGGTGAACGAAGCTGCATAAGACTATGTTTTAACACAAGAGTGCAGGTGGGCTGTGTGTGTGTATGTATTACACAGATAATTAAAACTCGGGTCCCTTCTGATCTATCTCAATTCTGAATGACAAAATTCTGCACAATTGCTAATAGCTTCACGGGTATTTTCCCCCCCACAAAATGAAGCTGAAATAAGTAGTGGCAGCTGAGGGTTAGAGAGCCCCCCTCCCCCCACACTTTTTTCTACTGTCTATTCACTAGTATTATAGCGCATTATGGTTATTTTGCTTTGTGACCATAGCATGTAAAAGAGCAAAATCTTCATGAATATTATTTTAGCTCATGATCATTGTATGTTTGATTCAAAGTATTGGTAGTAATCGATGCACTATTTTGAGCACCCCCACTTTGCTGGGTCCTCAGCTGCCCCTGTAGTATATAATAGACTGAAATATTTTGCAAAATGAAAATAGATTTATGAATCCTCTTCATCTAAGTCAGAATCTGAGTCAGATGCAAAAATGTCAACAGCATTTGAAACTGGATCTGATGGTGATAAATAAAAATCAAATGACTGATTGTCACAACTAAAGAGTTCTAGAAGAGGTAAAGCAACAGTGTGGTACTTGCTAACAGTCTTTGAAAAGTTGAGGAGTGAAGCTTCACATTGCAGTAGTTTCCTTTTCAACAGATGAACACAACCGGTACGAAACGATGCCGAGTATACTTCTGTCTCTGATACAGAAGAAAGATGGTGCTGTATCAGCGAATGCTCTTCCTTCAAGCATCTCTCAATAGCTTTTAACTCATTCATAACTGTTTCTTCCTCCTCAGTGGCTCTTCTGATTAAATTCACTTCCCAGACTACTTTTACCCACAGACTTATGGATACATCTGAAGCTGGTTCTGACAGAAGAGATGACATTTCTAAAGAAGACAATTCCTCTAAGTTCTTGACAATATCGAAGCTAAGGCAACGAGGCAAAGAATACACATTCCCCTCCAGTGCATCTGGACGCATGCTGTTGTAGCGAGAAATAGCACGTTTCAGAGTACTTGCGGTTGATGTGATCTTCTTTGCTAAACGTGAAGCGATAGACTGGCCATCTATATATTTTTTTAAATTTTTATTTACAAAATGTTAAATACATCCAAAAAGTCAATAATACTATAATTTACCTGCATATCGAGATTTTGTCGACAGCAAGTATCTTCGTTCTCGGGCCACCACAAGTATATCTTGAAATTGCTTATGACGTCCGTAGCCTGTAATGAACACCAACCACGAATTATCCAACACATTATTCAATGTCCACACTCTACTACTCAACATCTACACTGGCATAGAGACATCAATTTTTAATCATGTAATACAAGCCTTCCTACTACAGACTCTTTGATTGCAACCACCCTGTAACGATAGTGATGTGTACTATTTAGAATAATGGACTACATGTATTTCACTGTTTCATGGCCATGCACATAATTTGGTGAGCAATTGTGACACTCATATCTAAAAAATCTGTACTTGCTTGCTTGTGTTTAAGTTATTAGCCATCAGCGCACATGCGCCTGAGGGTTACGGTAGTCACTTTGTCATTCACTCTGTTAACTGCAGATCCCGAAGATGGCTGCTTACCAGGCTCTATAAAACAATGCACAGGTAGAGAACTCGACAAAGTAAGTCCCTTTAACGTGCCAGAATTTTTGTTTTCGGCTTTATTCTCCAGAAACAGCCGGCTGAATTCTAGACTTGCGATCATTACCAGTTTAGTAGCGGTTACGCCCTTTTTATTGGCCCTAGCTGGTCACTAGCTTCATTTTATAAATTTTTTTCTTCATAAGCATGCTAGCTAACTAGCACTGAGGATTTGCACATTAGTGCTCTAGTTGAAGTATAAAGACTAATATAAATGGCAACCATTGCTTGGGTGCAATACTGATGATCCATACCAAACACTACGGATTGCATGAAATAGAAGTTCACCATTGAACAAGAGGTGCACTCCAACAAACACAGAGACAAAATGAAGAAATTAGGTGCACATCTCAAAAAAAAAAACATAATAAGAAAAGAATTCATTGCCTAGTCTTCCTAATCACAGAGTTGTGCCAATCAGCCAAGTACTATTGCAAGGGTTTGGATCAGAAAAGTATGAGCAGTAGAAGGCTACTAACGCCATGTGATGGTTATAGCTACATCCCTAAATCACTGCTAGAGTAAATATGGGGAATAATCTGCAAAAACCACCCAATATAGAGTAGTACTAATATGTTTTATGACAAACAAAGCAACCATCATATTGGTTAGGAAAGTAGCTTTATACTTGGAGATCGTGACAACAAGACATCATGTTGTTTTTCAGCCAGTTGTTCTACCGTTGCATCTGTCAGAGTGCCTACATGTTCATTCCACATATCAAAACACATGAAAGTATTAGACAATGCAGTAAAAAACCTTACCATTAGAAGTCATCAGGTTTGATAATTCCTTCTGTGATTTGCATTTGACTTCCTTTCCAAGTAGCACTCCTGCTGTTTAACTTCAACAACAATTGATTCATCAATGTGACACTTCTGCTGGTTGTTCAGTGAGGTCCCAACAGCAGCTGCTCCATCAACTTGACACTCTTTTTGGTTGTCTTGGAAGGTCACAACCGGCTTTTCTTCGTTAACAACAGCGTCCAGAATAAGTTCATCATCATGGTCATTCATTCTGCAGCATATTTGATCAGCACTACCTGCTGAGGTGCCAGTAGCTTTGTTGCTGGCCATTGAGCACTTGTTGTCCTGGTCCACTTCCCAATCTTCTACATATTCTAGGGTGTTGCTACTTGGAAGTGGTCTCTTATCTCGGCTTTCTGTCATACTGGACACAGAGTTTGTCAAATTCATCATGACTCTAACATTGGAGCATCCATATGAACGTTGGACTGATGGAGCTGTGATATGGTAGTCATTCAGAGATGAGCTGGCATCACTTTCAGTGTCAGTATCTTCAGTTATCAACTCATCATTGCTGTTGCTGCACCAGTCAAACTCATCATCCTCATCAAACTGTTGGTCCCCACCAGATAATTCGTCATCATCAAAGTGCTCATCCTCGTCAAATTGTTCATCCTCATCAAATTGTTCATCCTCGTCAAATTGTTCATCCTCGTCAAATTGTTCATCCTCGTCAAAATTTTCATCCTCGTCAAATTGTTCGTCGTCAAATTGTCCGTCCTCGTCAAATTGTCCGTCCTCATCAAATTGTCCGTCCTCGTCAAATTGTCCATCCTCGTCAAATTGTTCGTCCTCATCAAATTGTTCGTACTTGTCAAATTGATCATCCTTGTCAAATTGTTTGTCCTCATTGAATTGTTCATCCTCTTCAATATCTTTGTTCTCATCAAATTGATAATCCTCATCGAATTCTTCATTTTCCTTGCCTTGTTGTTCCTCATAAAATTGTTGATCCTCCTCAAATTGTTCATTTACGCCAAATTGATTGGCCTTGTCAATTTGCTTGTCCTCATCAAATGGTTGCTTGTCTTCATTCAGTTTTCCATCTTCCTCAACTATTTCATCATCCCACATAGCTTCCAGAGACCTATTCATTTCGTTGTCGATCTTGCCCACAGTGTTGTTGAAGTCTTTTCTACTATACTTCAAGCGAGGAGGAGATCTGGGAGGTGTAGCTGCACGTGACATTTTGAAATTGTTGCCAAAATTGTCCCCGTCCACGTCTTTGTCAGACTCTATCCTCGGACAACTTGTCAATATTTGCTGGTTGTACATGTCATTGCCATTGAGCTCTTTTACAAACTCATTGAGATCACTTCGGTGACATTCAGGTCTTCGTGCTGCACTTTCTTCATACGCTTCATTAACTGCGAGGCAGAAGAAGTCTCTGGTGCTCTAGAGGCAGAAGGAGGCTTAGAATGCTTCACCAGATACGGAAAAGGATCGGGAAAAGAAGGTTCTGTTTGTACACGAGCCTTTTGGCATGATGAGGTTCTCCACTGCTGGTCACTGTGCAGCAAACCGTTGCGATACTCTTCCTTTACCACTTCGTCATATTCCCAATCACCTTCATTTTCCACATACCTTATCCTATAAGAGTGGTCAGGATGTGTGGAAGGCATATCGTGATAGACTGACAATGGACGTGCCCAGGTAGTCTCCAGGATTTCTTGCTTGTTTCTACTTGAAGACTTTCTCTGTAGCTCATAACTAGCCATAGTATGAGACTTCACCTCCTTGGTAGGGTCAACCAACTCCAAACAGCTCGAAAACGGAGCTGGAAGATTCCTGAGCGGGATGGGATCCCAGCTTGCTGTAGTCGAAATATTGGGCGGATAGGAATTATTTATGCCGTCCTTCAAAATCGTGGATGTTGAGAGCTGGCTGTCAAACACTCCAGCATTTTCCATTACACCCGCGAGCAATTTCGGTTCCACTCCGTCCGTACACTCCCGTAAATAAGAGGCGGGTGGTGGAGTTGAAGGTCTAATAGGATAGGAATTGCTAAGAAGCCCAGGAGTTCTACAGATAGCAGGAGAGAAATCTAGGTCCGTACAATGGGGAAAGGCATTCTCCAGCGATTTTTGGCCAGTTGGAGACTGTTCACCAAACAACCAGTCATTCCAATTGTCTTTTTCGTTCCCGCGTTGGCATATTTCCTTTCCTCACGGATGTCGGAGTTATTCGTGAGATGTTGAGGTGAAGGATTTTCACCTAAAGGAGAGGCAAAGTAGGCCTGTGGTGTAGCCCAATTAGCGTGAAATATAGTGTCTGTCTCCACTCTTCCGCTCCACACACTATTCACGAGACCTGTTCCAGCGCTATTAAATCCGTACCTTGACTCAGGAGTAGGGGTACTCGTCTTCCATTCAGTGGTACCCATTTGGTTTTGAGTATTCATTTTTCACAATCCAAAAAGAAATTTCAGTAAGTCCAGTGGCGTCACACCACCCTCAAAAGAACGCTGTATTGTAACAGCTCTGAGGAGAAAAACAGTGGGCGAAGGTCTGGTGGCTCAAGAACTAGAAGACAAACCCAGGTCATTTCTATTGGGGTTGCAGTTTCTGAGTCCTGATTTTTTAATTTTCGTTTATATACAGGTAGAAAATCGACCGCTGCGCAAGCATGTCAGGTGCAGCAATAAATCAACAGTTCAGTAATTCAAGGAATTACATTAAGTAGGGGTGAGGTGACACAAAATTGAGTTGGGTAAGAAAGAGTGGAGTTTGGAAACTGATCAAGATAATGAGGTATTACGGTATTAATAGTTTTTTATCTTGCCTTGATCCTGGCACTCTTGCAGTGAGGGTGTAGCTCACGGTGGTTCAGGAGCTTGGGTTGACAGATTACTATTGGATGGTAATGGTATTGGTTGTCTGCCATAGTCTCGTCTGACCCAGATAGAGAGGAACTTCAGAAAAATGCAACAATAAAATCAGCAGCCTTTGATATGTTCTTTTTGTGTAAGGGGGACATTATTCACTGCAGGTGGGACTATATTTCTCTAGGTGCCCTTTGACAGTTGGAGCTTAAGGTGGAATTGTACAAAGCTTAATTTCAAGAAACTGCTGAGACTGAACAAAAATGAACGGAAAATGTATAGCCACATAAATAGTGAGTCTGGGCATGCTTGCATAAATGATAAGTTCCTATGGTAATGTTGAAAGTGGATCAGCCAATGATAATATGTTACATATGTGTGTTTGTATAATGTTAAGTGAAAATGTGTGCATGAATAAGTTAAATGTTAGGTCATATGCCAAAAGTGATGGAAGCAATAGCAGTATTTTTGATGATATAATTAAGCAAACCATTTACCCTAATTACAAACAAATTCTCTTTCCTGATCTATTGTTATATTTGCCTTACAACAGCCATGTCTAGTAAGATATTCAAATAAACTCCTGCCACTCTTCACAGCATTTTGTCAGAATATGGTGTAGCTTTTTCAAGCCATTCAAAAAAGAAACAGGAAACCATCATGCTCTATTTATTCTCTCTTGATGTTACTGGAAGTGGAGTAAAAATAATTCTTTTTGCTAATCAGGTCAGTGATGAGTTGTGAACATACAGGTAGAAAGCCAAGTGCTTCTCACCTTCATAGTATCCAACAAGAGTAGCTACTAAACATTGCCAGGAAAAAAATATGATTGAAGAAAGAGTGTTAGGCAGGGAAAAAAACAACAACAACAAACGCTGCAAAATTATAAACTGCTTCTAATAGATGCCTTATCACCTTACTAGCTATAGCATATGCAAGGTGCACAGAGCTGCACAAATTTTAAACTGCTTCTTGTCCTGAATGGGGAGGGGGGTTTCCACCACCCTATAAATCCCTTTACCCGACTGAACAAGGTGATATATAATAATATGGTTACTAACCACTTGGGAATACTGTAGGTGACTGTTAAGAGACAAAGGGACATTAGAAATGCAATTTGGTAATGTACTCATAATGATTTAATTACAGTGCCATGCAGTTTTCATTAAAAAAAATTATAGCAAATAGAATTCTGTAAAATTCACAAAATTTATAATGTAAACTGTGGCATGCCTTTTTATTTAAGTCTTTAGGAAACTTATCAGAAGTTTGGCTAAGGAGCAAGATATTTTTGTTGCTTTGCCTATTGATTATAACAATTAACTATAGCTATATGCTATGCTACTTATGTCTTTGACAAACAAATAGGTGAATGATGCAGCCAAAATCAATAATAGAGTACCAGCATCCTCTCAGCATTGTTTTGCATAAGACCCTTTTCTCACTGTTACCGGTTAAAAATATAAAGCACAAAACCACAACAAAAACTGGCCAATAAGCTATTAATTACGCATATTTTTTTATCCAGCTACAATTAAACAGTCTTTTTTGCACACTGAGTGCTCAGCTTTCGATCCTCTATCCAGGCCTTACACGGAGCGTTTTTATATAAAAAAAAAATAAAAAAATCAGGACTCAGAAATTGTAATAGCAATGATAATAACCTAGATACAGCGTGCTTTTGAGGGTGGTGGGACGCCACTGGACTTACTGGAATTTGTGAAACTTTGCTTCTGTATCAGCTTATCTTTTTGGATTGTGAAAAATGAATACTCAAACCCAAATGGGTGCCATTGGATGGAGGACGAGTACCCCTACTCCTGAGTCGAGGCATGGATTGAATAGCGCTCAAACAGGGCTCGTGAATAGTGTGTGGAGCGGAAGAGTGGACAGGAACAGTACCTATCACGCTAATTGGGCTACACCACAGGCCTACTTTGCCTCTCCTTTAGGTGAAAGTCCTTCACCTCAACATCTCACGAATTACTCCGACACCCGTGAGGAAAGGAAATATGCCAACGGGGGGAACGAAAAAGACAATTGGAATGACTGGTTGTTTGGTGAACAGTCTGGCCCAAAATCACAGGAGAATGCTTTTCCCGATTGTACGAGCCAAGATATCTCTCCTACTCTCTGTAGAACTCCTGAGCTTCTTAGCAATTCCTATTCTTTCAGACCCTCAACTCCACCACCCGCCTCTTATTTAGGGGAGTGTACGGACGGAGTGGGGCACTTGCGCCGCGGTGTGAGAGAACCGAAATTGCTTGCGGGTGTAGTGGAAAATGCTGAAGTGTTTGACAGCCAGCTCTCAACACCCACGATTTTCAAGGACGGTGTAAATAATTCCTATCCGCCGAATACTTGGGATCCCATACCGCTCAGGAATTCTCCAGCTCCATTTTCCAGCTGTTTGGAGTTGGCTGAACCTACCAAGGAGGTGAAGTCTCATACTATGGCTAGTTGTGAGCTACTGAGAAAGTCTTCAGGTAGAAACAATCAAGGAATCCTGGAGACGATTTGGGCGCATCCATTGTCAGTCTATCACGATATGCCTTCCACACATCCTGACCACTCTTATAGGATGAGGTATGTGGAAAAAGACAACAATGAAGGTGATTGGGAATATGATGAAGTGATAAAGGAAGAGTATCGCAATAGTTTGCTGCACAGTGACCAGAAGTGGAGAACCTCATCATGCCAAAAGGCTCGTGTAAAACAGAACCTTCTTTTCCCGCCCTTTTCTGTATCTGGTGAAGCATTCTAAGCCTCCTTCTGCCTCTAGAGCTCCAGAGACTTCTTCTGCCTCGCAGTTAATGAAGTGTATGAAGGAAGTGCAGCACGAAGACCTGAATGTCACCGTAGTGATCAACGAATTTGTAAAAGAGCTCAATGGCAATGACATGTACAACCAGCAAATATTGACAAGTTGTTCGAGGATAGAGTCTAACAAAGATATGAACAGGGACAATTTTGGCAACAATTTCAAATTGTCACGTGCAACTACACCTCCCAGATCTCCTCCTCACTTGAAGTATAGTAGAAAAGACTTCAACAACACTGTGGGCAAGATCAACAACGAAATGAATAGGTCTCTAGAAGTTATGTGGGATGATGAAATAGTTGAGGAAGATGGAAAACCGAATGAAGACAAGCAACAATTTGAAGAGGACAGGCAATTTGATGAGGACAAGCAAATTGACAAGGCCAATCAATTTGGCGTAAATGAACAATTTGAGGAGGATCAACAATTTTATGGGGAACAGCAATGTGAGGAAGATGAAGAATTCGGTGAGGATTATCAATTTGACGAGAACAAAGATATTGAAGATGATGAACAATTCAACGAGGACAAACAATTTGAAGAGGATGAACAATTTGAAGAGGATGAACAATTTGAAGAGTACGAACAATTTGATGAGGACGAACAATTTGACGATGAGGAACAATTTGATGAGGACGAACAATTTGACGATGAGGAACAATTTGATGAGGACGTACAATTTGAAGAGGACGAACAATTTGACGAGGACGAGCAATTTGACGAGGACGAACAATTTGACAAGGACGAACAATTTGATGATGACGAACTATTTGATGGGGACCAACAGTTTGATGAGGATGATGAGTTTGACTGGTGCAGCAACAGCAATGATGAGTTGATAACTGGAGATACTGACACTGAAAGTGATACCAGCTCATCTCTGAGTGACTGCCATATCCTAGTTCCATCAGTCCAACGTTCATATGGATGCTCCAATTTGTAGAGAACTGGTACAGTGTGGCTGTGTAAAGGGTCGATGCAAATGCAAGAAAGCTGATTTGCAAAGCACTGCCCTATGCTTTTGTGGTTGAATTTGTTCTGACTGAATCATATTTTCAAGTTCCATGTATTCTTTAGACTATATGCATATTTACATGGTAGGTACTCTTTTCAATGATTGTTATTAAATAATTTGAAAAGGTAGCCATTTTTTTACACGTTACATCTGAGCCTATAGCCAAAACTTATTCTTACATCATATCCTAGCACTACACAAAGTTTCATGCTTTTACCATTAATAGCAATATTATTGCACACATTTATTGAACTAGAGAAAGTAATATTAAAAAGCATTAAGCTATTCTCGGTAGTTTCACCTTGTGTTTTTTTAGTGCTAAGCTTTCTGCACTGTTTTCTTGTTACAATACTTGTTGACACACTTATTTCAAGGCTAACTGTTACATCTCAGCATGAAGAACATCTTCGTTCTGATTACTTGCCCTCACAATTCTCTCTGCCGAAGTTTGAGATTTCTTTGAACAAAAAATATCTGTCTTCCATGGTGTATGTTCAGACTTAATTTAATGAATCTGCACGCTTTGGGGCCACCCAAGATGCCTCAAGGGTAAACCACACACTAACAGTACTATATCTTGGTATTGCATTGTATTTTAACAGTATATTACAGTGCTAGCTAAAGCTTAAACTTTGATATCTTGGCATGGAACTCTGTATTACCATAAGATACTGTGAATTAAATCTTAGTTTAAGATAAATATTCTTTTTTCAAAGCAATGTTACTGCATAAAATTAGTACAATAATTCCAAAACTTGACTTTGTCTCCATAAATTCCTGGAAAAAATAAAATGTGACAGTAATTTATAATATTATCTAATGCAAAAATACTTACAATAATTGAATTAATCTTCACTTGATGAAGATAGGCAGCAAATTAGGCTTTTCAGAGCTGACAACCTTTGCTTAGCTCTTTGAAGTCTCGTTCTCCATTTTTTGTTAGGATGTTTCTAAAAAATGCCAAAATATAATAAGTAACATAATTGAAACATTTGAATAAACGTGCTTTCTCTCATTTACCTTGTGACGTTTATCCTTGTGTGACACGGATTGGTCTCCTCACAATCTCCAGATAGTCTATCAGACTGCCTGACATGACACTCTGATTGATTGTCCACAGAAGTCACATCTGTTGCTTCGTCCAAGTGACACTTTTGCAAGTCGTCCACTGAGGTCCCAACCACAGCACCATCATCAACTTGACACTCCTGTTGGTTGTCTTCCTGAGAGGTCACAACAGTCTTTGCTTCATTAACAACAGCATCTTCACTTGAGTTGATTCTTGAATTGTCCAGAATAAGCTCATCATCATGGTCATTTATTCTGCAGCATACTTGATCAGCACTATTTGCTGAGGTTCCAGTAGCTTTGTTGCTGGCCGTTGAGCACTTGTTGTCCTGGTCCACTTCCCAATCTTCTACATGTTCCAGGGTGTTGCTACTTGGAAGTGGTCTCTCATCTCGGCTTTCTGTCATGCTGGACACAGAGTTTGTCAAATTCATCATGACTCTAACATTGGAGCATCCATATGAACGTTGGACTGATGGAACTAGGATATGGCAGTCACTCAGAGATGAGCTGGTATCACTTTCAGTGTCAGTATCTCCAGTTATCATCATTGCTGTTGCTGCACCAGTCAAACTCATCATCCTCATCAAACTGTTGGCCCCCATCAAATAGTTCGTCATCATCAAATTGTTCGTCCTTGTCAAATTGTTCGTCCTCGTCAAATTGCTCGTCCTCGTCAAATTGTTCGTCCTCTTCAAATTGTACGTCCTCATCAAATTGTTCCTC
>WLWI01003039.1_pt1 | contig 14391 bp, 9 predicted proteins | sample 6701501 | NCBI WGS metagenome assembly WLWI01 (sample SAMN12718690, study PRJNA515312) | sponge metagenome | isolation source: marine sponge | host: Mycale hentscheli | place: New Zealand: South Island, Marlborough, Capsize Point | collected 2014-11-01
TCCTTCGGCAGGTACTTTGTCCTTGTGTTGTAGTGGAGAAGCCCCTGTAAGTATACAATAGTAGTAATCGTGCATAGCAACCATCAACAAAAAATTGCGTAGGCGGTGTGCGGGCACCCTTAACTCCTTAGCAATGCAAAAAAGTGTCTGTTAGAATGTAACTGATCTTGGGAGTTGCTAAATCTGAGCACTGCTATGGGAACACCTACCAAACAAGCACCGAGTCAACTGGGGATGGCAGGAAAACAGAACTTGTAACATGGCATGTGCAGATGACTTGTATTATGATATACTTACCTGGTCAAGAGGAGGCTTTATTTAGAGTCACCACGTGGTTCAGAAGGACACTAGTAGTGTACAACAACTATATCACTGTTTGGTGTATATTTGGATTGTATTTACTTGCTTTTCTTTTTTTCTTTCTTTTTTTTTTTTGGCATAGGCTAACTCCAGACCCTGGTATACTCAATGGAGCCCGGTGCTGGGGAATGGGAAGGGGGGAAGGGGGGGGGGGGGGGGGGGGGGGAACAACAACCTTCCAGACAAGCCTGGACAGAAGGAAATGCAACTGGAGGCACTCATATTTTTCACTCCAACCATTTCAAAGCTGAGCAGGAGGGATATACTTCAAATACATGCAGAGTTATTGACATGATTACAATAATAACCAATCAACGTCTGAAGTAAGGAGGAGGGATAAACAAGTACCATTATGATTGTTCCATAGAACAAAGTATTTCACGACTTAGGCAAAAATAGAATTCCCTGCATGAGTCAGATTTGAAGTCAGTATGACACTTCCATAAATACTATCTACAGCAAGAATATTTTTACCACCCCCACTAAATTAGCGAAATATATGGGAATAATTAATTGGTGGTTTCACCAAAGAATTAAGCTTATAAACTTGAAGCCTTTGCTAGACACACTTATTACAGAACTAACAGTATGACACAACTAACAGTATGACAGAGACCTCTACATGCAACGAAACAGAAGTTATGACAACAACATCATTGAATTATTACTTCATTACATCATTGAATTATTACTTATTAATAGTAAATGTTTTATTGACAAATACGAACTTCACCCCAACCAACCAATACTTCTTAATACCACTAACTTCTTTTAGCACAGTCATTACTATTAAAAGGATACTCCCACTTTATATAAGAATCAAGTATAAAAATTATGCTTTGAGCCCAATTGAAGCAGTCACTAAAAACTAGAGTGAGTATCCACAAAAGGCAATGAAAATAACTGCAACAATAAACTCAAGAACCACAGGTATAAGACACTTACTTGTAAGGTTGCGGGTTAATACGGTAAGGTTAAAGGTTTACTTGAAGAACCCACTTCAAAACGGTACACCTCCACCAGAATAACAACGCACACACACACGTGCTTTACCACGCGTATAAGTAAAAGTGCGAATTAATGCACACTTTAATTCTGCTGCACAAAAAAAAATCGTTTGCACGTGTTTGCGCATGCGTTAATTAGCACGTGACTAAAAGGACACGACACGTGTGTGCGTGACGTGCGGCGGCGGACAGTTAATTGGTAGTGTTGGCGAAAATGGTGGTGGGTGAGGTGAGTAAACTGCACAATGCCCACACATAAGGGTTAGTCCCCCGCTGCTAAGGGGAGAGCTGGGTAGACTGAATCTTCCCTGTTCTCTTCAGCTAGTATCAAGAGAGCCTGGCATGCTATCTTTGTTCATAAGGTACAATACTTGTAATTTTGCAACTCAGTATATATGACTCACTGTACACCAATTGGTGTAACTTATTGAGTATCCACTTTGATAGTCTGGCGTAGCCCAACCCTTTACCTACCGCAAAGCGGGGGAAAGGAGTTGTTCTGCCAAGTCAGCAGTTTGTAGCCCTCCCTGAAGTATTAGTGCAGTCTTTGTAGCCAACTCGCGTAATTCCCGGTTTCCTTTTGCGAAAAACCGGTGACGTAATTCATGGTTCGGGTCGTAGTGCAAAGACAAGGAAATGGAGTTTGACTGGGGCGTAGCTCTGCTCTATCACTAGTAGGTTGTGTTCTCTTGTGTCTAAAGAGAGCACAAGACACTTTAAAAAGTATATAGCGCTAATTTTTTGTTCTACTCCAGAAAGATAGAAAGTTTTACTGGTATTTTATCACAGGTATTGGTTTCAGCAAAGAAGGAAGTAAAATTATAACTGATCATAACTAAAGGTAAGTACGTTTTGCAGTTACAATATTAATTTCAGAGATAGCTATTATAGTATGTTTAGTGATGATATGGCTTAAAAGGGAGTAATTGCTTGCAGATTGCAATGTCCCGAGTTGTTTGTGTTTCCTGTTGGACTTCCTGATTCTATTGGAACTACTGCTAATATGCCTATTGGTTACAAGCTGTTGAAAAATACAATACATTATGATGAACAGATAAACACTTGCACATTTATAACTCAAAGGGTATTAAATAAAAAGACAATGAATAAAAAATATATATAATTAAGTCACAAAGTAAAGTCCTCGACAAGAAACAAGGGCAATTTATAATCTCATTCCATGACTGCATCTTCTGGGATTGAGTCTGGAATAGTGTTGTTTAAAAGGGCACTTAATTCATAATCATGACTGTTTTGCTTAAAATTAGCAATTATTTCGAGGTGACTATTATTACAACTTGGTGCATATTTTATCATTTTCAGTGATGTACTAATCCATATCACTGACTTGACATTAATGGCAACAGTGTTAGGGCAGTGCCTGTACGACCCCTTTATGTTAGCACTACATGTATACTTGAGGGTTGATTGTGCACTACATGTATACTTGAGGGTTGATTGTGTGATGCACTTGTTTATAATGAACCTGACGCAGTGGAACTAGCAAAGATTCTGCCTCAACCTTGCAAATCCAAAGAGTACATATGCTAGACCTAACTATGAGGAAGAAGCAATTCCCTCCGACTCTGACACCAGAGTAGTATGACATGTAGGATACACAGTCTGAACCTTATCTGATGAACCTCGAACTTAATGGCATACCATATTCAAATGGCACTTGACACTAGTGCTGCTGTATCATTTATTAACGAGTTGACATTCAATGATTTTCGCCGCAATCATTCATCCATCTCTGCACTTCAACCTTCACACAGCCAACTCCATACATATACTGGAATCTATGGAATGCAGAATCCACCAAAATGAACCGTACTGCTGTGCAAGTTTGATGAATGTGTAAGGAACTGGCTACCAGAAAGATTACAAAACGATTACGCCAATGATTTAGATTATAAACGGTTGAAAATTATGAGAACACTTACGCAAATGATTACAATGATCGCAAAAACAATTTCGGGAACCTTTATGTAAACGATTGCAAAAATGATTACAATTACAGAGAAACACGTTTACGTTACTCAATCAATCATTTATTAGTTTATTCTAACTGTCAATCTTTATTAAAACAACAACATTCAATTAAGTTCTTATATTATTCACCTGTAAGCAACAGAAAAATTGATTTTAAGAAACAAATATCACTTATGTCCATCACGTTTTATATGTCTGGTCATTTACAAATATGCTCTGACACAGTGTCCTTTCATGTACAAACATTAAGTACGAAATGTATTAGCAATTAACCAATCAGGGGCGATGGAAGTAGTCAAAGTGGGGTGGCACCATGTACCACATGCCAGTTTACTCTCACGAAAGCCATTTCCATAGAAAAAATAAAGTTTGGCATTGACTGATCTAAATAGTTTATAATAAGATAATAATAATAGTTCAAGGTTGCTTTGTCTTTGTCAACGGAATGGTGAACATTCATCGAGACATCAATTCTTTCTTCTTACCCAGCAAGGAGCGAAGACAATTGATTTGCCCAACTGATATAGCAGTAAATCCTAACTGACTCATTCTATCAGAAAGTTACATTAACACTACATTTACAACAAGCTGTGTGCTCCCGAAGCAATTAAATCTGGAGGGGGAGGGGGGGGGGGGGGGGGGGGGGGGGGAAGGAACCCCCCCCCCCCCCCCCCCCCCCCTCCGCCTCCCCTCCCTAATTTTGCATGCTGTGTGCAGTAAGCTGTTAAGGTTGAATCTTCAAGTTTACAGCATTTAGCTCGGGATAATTTCATGCGGGTGGTCAATTGCCCAAACTTCCTTCCCCCCCCCAGATAGAATCCTGGTTGGTCTTACAAAACAAAAGACTAACTTAACTAAGAACAGGAGTTGTTTTGAATATTCATGCAAGATATATTAACCCTGCTTTGACGAATTAAAATATATGTTTGTAAGTGATTCAGAAATGAATGTATCATATAGCTGTTAGAACTATACTTACCGTTGTTCCTTGATTACTTTGCTCCCTCAATCAAACCGCTATTGATCTAATGTAACAGTACACATTCCTCGATGAATAGACTGCGGACCTAACTGAAGCAATGGACTGCCATTACTGAATATGATGCACTGCAATCAGTTTAGAAGTGGCCAACTTGTTTGCTGACCGAGATACTGAAATTAGCGATAAGTCCGAGACAGGTGACGAGCAACTAGTACCATAAATAGCTAACGATGGCTCTTCTGTGTGTCTTTACACATATTGTTTAACTTTTAAACAATTCTTTGGCATTAATTGCAAGGCTGTAGATAGGCTCTGTATGCGGCTCAATGCCAACCATACAATTACCAAATCCAAAACTGATGAAGGAAGTAGACCACACCCTACCCTGGAGTGGTCCGTGCACAGTTTGAAGACTTGTATAGAATAGACAGCTAATGTTCTGTCTGAGTAAAATGAAGTGTGTACATTACTGATCAATATAATGTTTCAGAAACCTTATTGTAGTAGTGGACACTGGGTTCTACTCACATGTTAGCAGTACCATAGAAGAACATAATATATATAATATATCTTCATAATGTTAGTGGAGCCTACCCAACCAGGTTAGAGCAGCTGCTAAAATATCAGCTGGGGGTGTGGGGAGCCCTAGAGAGTTTTATGGCCAACTTTACAGCTAGAGTTACCAACAAACTACTTGGTGAAGATATTTAGCATGGAATAAACCACTTATTACACTGTCAGAGTGATATGACTGGATATTTCACTCTCAGGTTTTGCCTCTGGCTCATGAAAATAAATTAGCCTGCTCCTGAAATATTTCACCATATCACACTCTGACTCATGTAATAAGTACTATATATATATATATATATATTCATGTTCTGTGGCATTGAGAAATCGAGTAATAAATTGGATGCTTGTTGCTATGCTCTAGGCTTACTGTCACAAGATTTTTTTGTTTGTTACTTTAGGTTTTAGTTTTAGCCATGGTACATTTTTTAAAACAGTTAGATTCGGTCAGCAATGCTCAAATCTTTGACCTGTAATGATGCCTTCGCTACGCTCAGATGCCTGCCAGCGACTCTGCCACTGCTGTGCTCAGCAAGATGCACCATGTATTTTACAGCTCAAAACCTCAGATTCTTAAAAGCAGCAGATTTACGGTATATATATATATATATTAGGATTATCTCAGACTATCTCCTGTTCAACTGAACACGGATGGCGTGTTAAGGGTATCTGACTGTAGAACTCTGAAAATAGGTTGATGAAAGGTTGTGAGATAATGTTGCAACATAAAGATTTATGTTTTTAATGTGTTAGTTACATTCCTGGTCTTGTGCCTGCCATACGTACTGTTCTACAGGTTCCTGGAATCAACCTGGAGGACGGGGATACCATCAGAAATATGTCTGCCAGCGACTCTGCCACTGCTGTGCTCAGCAAGATGCACCATGTATTTGTGTGTACCGACTTCATTGTCAGGCACATCAGGTATGTATGTATGCATGTATGGGAGTATGTATGTATGGAAGTATGTACTATATGTATGTATACTAGTGATGTGCTTGAGCATAAATGGCGAGCGAGCTTCTTGTTATCTTGCTTAAAATTACAATATGATTATATGATGAATTTTGCCTGCTTTTTTTATAACATATGATGACAATAATGGATTCTTAGTAGTTAAACATTAATTACAGCAAATATACACAGAAATGCTAACAAATATGGAATTACTGCTTATCTTAGCTTCGCCTGAGTATTGGTAGCTTCTTTAGAAGCCATTGACAAGCGACACTTAGAAGCTCCAAAAAATGGCGAGTTTTTTTAAAATTATGCATATACGGAAAAGGGGATTCAATGCCATAGTAATAACTCCCCACAACTGTTTGAATTGAAAAAAACAAAAAACAAGTAACGTTTTCTTTGTGGTATTCATAATAGCAGCTGTAACCCACAATACTTTCACACAACCGGACATAACCTACACAAGACTTACCTTCGTGGTTAGTCTAGTGGACAATGAATATTCTTAAAGTAAATACTGTTGCCTAGGGCTTATAGCTATGACAAATAGCGCATTATTACCACCACCACTAACTCACATAGAAATGGTACTCAGGCAAGTTTTTGAGTTCAAACTGCACCGCAAAAGAATTCAAAGCGGTAAACAATTCACCGAGCTAACACAAAAATATGCTAGGGTCAAAGTACAAATGGCTTACGCACGTCCCCACATATATATAGACAAATATCCCCGATTTCAATTAAGTTACCCCAGATAGTGTCTCGCTGGCTTCGCTCGCTCGCCAACAATGTAACAAGCTGCATACAGAAAACGAATAAAGCTACTATCTTAGATTTTAGGAGGAGCAATGAGAGTAGAATACAGACGGTATTTTTATGTAAAAAAGACCCTTACAGTGTTTAGAAGCATATGCGAAACTATGCTGATTTCATTTTGCAAGTCACTAAGGCTAAGGCTTACAAGGGAGATGGGGGTAAATGCTCCTTTGCCTGCCCCCCTTAATGTAGCCCTGATGTCTGTATGCATGTAGTATGTACGTGTGTGTGTGTGTGTGTGTGCGTATCAGCGTAGTGAGATTTTGTGTGAGTATATGTGACTGGTTTTGGGAAAATCGGCCTAAACGCGGCAAACAATTTTTTTTCTCCAGTATCCCCGGGTAAAGCCTTATGGGTCAATTTTTTTTTCAAACAATTTTTATGGCAGAAATGGATAGACATCAGTTAGCTCTAGCTTATGACGCAGTTATAAGCTCTGGCGAGCTCTAGAACTCACGTGATGAGGCTAGAAACACTAGCCGGTTGGACTTGTGTACGGAGAGTTGCTAAGAAATCTATTGGCAGGCTTTTCACTAACAGCGGGGGAAAAACTGTAGCTAACTAATTCACTTACTATTATACATAATTCACGTACTTACGCAATTCTCGCCGGCATAGTTTCTCAAGGAGCCCTACATTAAGCCTTTTCGACTTCTTTCAATCAGCCTGTAACCGGTTTAGTCCATAGTGTCCCGGAGACACGCGGTAATAGTATACGGATACAAGGCACGCCCCCTGGCCTTAGCAACGCCTTTATGCGGTGTTTTTTCGAAATCAGCACAAGTTTAGCAAAAATACTGAAGTGTTGTAGTGCGTAGGGTGAAGACGGCTTGTGCTACAGCTTCCAAATTAGGAGTACGGCATCCCAAGGCCCAGTGGAACCTACTGGTAGAATAAATTAGACATTTTCGTCAGTATATCACCAAGCTACGTGGGTGTTTGCTAAATTGTGCAGTTTAGTGACAGGCTGGCTGTTGTAATAATTCCACTGTAGCATCCAGGGTGGTGTTCTGTATGACATTTATGATATTTTAGCATTGATTATGCATAGATAGTAGTGCTTTTAAGGATGCGTCACTTTGTTTGTAGCCAGGTACGATTTCTATGTAAGCAACCTTTGTAAACTGTGTAGTTGTTTCTTGTGTTATTGTTGGGTAGGTATTTTGTGTGTGTGTGTGTGTGTGTGTGTGTGTGTGTGTGCGAGCGCACATGTGTATATGGATGTGTGTGTGCATGCAGCAGGAAAGATTTTGCACCTTAAATAGAGAGTGTTTGGTTGATGTACATTATTATGCAATAGTTACTAACACAACTGTGGTATTGGATGGAGATTGGAGATGGTGTTGCTTACCAGTCCAGTGGTGTCTAGGTCATTTGTCTCAGCCATCTTCTGGAGGATACTTTTTTGTCCTTTTAAGTATATGCATAAAGTATGATGCCATTCAAAATCCAGTCACAACATAAGCTGGCAGAAGAGCCATTGCTAGTTTTTTTGTTTGTTACTTGCAGTTCAGTAGAATTTATTTTGTAATCTTGGTACTGGAGTTTTCTAATAACTTAGAAAGTGTCTTTCTTCTAAATATGTTTAGTATCTTATGGATTAAAAAAAAATTGATCCCATTCTTTTTAAATGATTTTGTTCTCATGATGAAGTAGCCCATATAATTAGATTTTCAAATGTTTATGGGTCTAGATGAAAAACAAAACAAAAAAACTCTATATTTTTTCAGACTATTCTTGAATGAAAGGACTTTGGTAGAACAAGAATTGTACAACAGCATTGTGAGGGATAATAACCAATGAGGTTGTCACCAATAGCATTTTCCAGAGCATTTTGGGTAAAGTTGTTGTCATGATTAACTGCCAGGTCAGCAAAAATCCTCAACTGTTAGTCCGTTACAGCTACTGCTCCTGTCAAATTCATGTAAATCATGATCAATTAGCTACAATTATGGCGTTTACATACATTGAGGTATTGGTTGTATTCGGGAGCCATATTTATGCAGACCCAACATGTTCCTTGTTTGTCTTTCTTGTTGGTGATTTCAGATACAAGGTGTGGTCGAGGAGGAAGTGTTAGGTTAGTTTATGGTAGCTTCGAGAATTCACAGGTATGTAGTCAAAATCATGGATGAAGCCATCTGGCCATGGTTTTCACAGCTCCCGCTGGTTGTTGACATTCTTCAAGATGGTACAATAGTTGGACATTTCTAGTTATATTGTATTATAGTGGCATGTTATCTTTGTGTATAGTTGATATATAGTGTATAGAAAGTCACCCGTTTCTATTAGATGAATATGATGAATATATAAAGGTTTTCAAGGGCTCTGTATTAGATCGGGCAGTGGTGTTTCCGTGGGACGCAGTTGTCATAGTACATTTCCTACACTATACACTCACATGATTTGGTTTTCATTAGGTCTTTAATGGAAGTCAGTCACCATCTGCATTTGTTTTGAGAAACCTTTTGTATGGTGCAAGCGGTTGCTGTATACTTAGTGAGTTCATGAACTACGTACTAGAAGACGTTTGTGTCGGGTGAACTTTAATTGTCACCTCAAGCAGAGCTGTACGGAAGGTCAAAGCCAGTGTGCCAATATAAGGTATATGTGAGGGGCTCACCTTTTGCAGTGTTGGGTCAAGCCCTGTAATTAAGAGCTTAAGTCTAAGCTCAAGCCTTTATAGATTTTTAGAGCTTAAGCTCAAGCCCATCAATTTCGAATCGGGCTTAAGTCCAAGCTCAAGTCTTTATTTAAAGGCTTATGTCAAAGCTCAAGCTCTATTCAGAAGTTGGAATTCTTTATTATTCATGTATTGTGAAAGAACATTGAAAAATTACACAATTCAATAAACAAAAAAGAAATGACTTTAATAATACAAGTTACTATTATTGGCTGTGGCTAATAGCCTATTAGGTAAAATGGGAAAGTGTTATTGTCTACTAATATTGATTTTAAGTCCAAGCTCAAGCTCTTGACTATTTTTATGAAATGGGCTTCAAGCCTCTTCAAGCCCTTGACAAACCTGGGCTTAAGCTCAACTGGGCTTGACCCAACACTGATTAGTGCAGTGTTGTTATTATTATTATTATTATTATTACTATCATTATTATGTAAGATTTCTGCATACTTTTGTGTTGATGCTGACAAGGTATGGATGAGATGATATCATTCCAAGGATTACTATAATCTGGATAAGAATGTGTGTGTGTGCATGTGTGTGTGTGCATGTGTGTGTGTGCGTGCTGACATTTAGTCGTGACTCATGTGTATCTCCATCCAAAGTGATGTTAAATCCTCTTCTGTCAACCACTTCTGGGAAGGTATTGGGAGAATCGTGTTATCCCAACTGTTAATCTTGGAAAGCTGGCTAATGTTGATGTTATGCTGGGATTGACTCAGTGATACTAACTTGTGGGACTTGTCAATATTTTTGGCTATCTCTAGTGGCGCAGAATGAGGAAATGAGTAAGTGTGTTAAAAGTCTGGTAAGGTAGCGAGGGGATCAGGGGGTAGAAGCCTTACTGTATCTGCTACTACACGACGCTAAGATTGGCTACTATTTGTGAGTGGAAGTTACTGGAAGTGAGTCGTGAATCGTCAATTAGTTCACTCAGTTCATTGAACTAGCAATTGTTTTGAATGCATTGCTTGCACACAGTTATGATCTAAAAAGAAGCTACAATTTGAATTTGTTATTGAATTAAAGGAGGCTGCTAAAGTGATCCGGTTTGGCTCGTAATGAAAGGATATTCTGACTGAATCAGTGTGATAGCTGTTAAAATTTGATTAATTGCGTTAATGTTTATAATAAGTCACTTGTATTATAATACTCATAATATGATAAAGATGCCTGGAGACAGATTGATATTAACTTGAACCAAAGGAGATATGAGAGTTTTGACAGGGAAATTGAATTATAAGTATAGGTTACACCACAACATGGAGGTTAGTGTAGGATTTACACAACCGAGGGTTGATGCCTTGAGTTTAGTGTGAATCTCGTCACCGACCGAACGGAGTGGTGCAACCAACTTGTACCATGGCTCAAGGCTATAGGAATCGCATACAAACTAAACTAACTTTTTATTAGACGGTGCACTTGTTCACCTCCTGGGAGGTGGGTAAGCAATATGTTCACCCCTATAATTGAGCCATATGATTGGACAGTTTGAAGGTAACACAGTACAAGCATTGATACACCATTGGGTGTTCTGTTATTGTTTTAGCATATTACTAGCACATGGTATTATATAGGAATGGTATGGGTAGCTGAGTTCATTAGAGCTGAGGAGTGGTCATAGCAATCCATATGCATCCTTCTCTCTCTCTCTCTCTCCTCCTTGTGTGCTTATAAACAAGGAAGATTACCTTGGAAAACACAAACGTAATCATGAGAATGTTTGGTGCTGCAACATCCAAATAACTCATTAATGGCACACTTCAGCTTGTCCTGATGAGAAATGGTTGTTGTGGCCAGTATGATTGCTTTTCACGTGTAATTATTACACAGTGTAACCACGCCTTCAAAACCTTGCAGGAAATTTTAAACTTGCCTGAGCTTTTTTTTTTTTCTCTTACAGTTTCTCTTTCAGATTTGCCCCCCCCCCCCTTTTTTTTTTTTTTCAACAATGTAACAGATTCCCGTTCTGGCTTGCCTGCTCATATCAGCAGACTGAATCATAATGCCGCTGTGTCATGTCATCGATGACAATTTTTGACAATTAATTTGTATGCCAACACCAGATTTGGTAAATTACAACTACATAATGTTATAAACGTTTAAAATATCATATTCTTCCTCAGCCATTTAAAATTCTTCGGGTCATTACGGCTAAACTATGTTGTAAATAAGACAAATAGAGACAGCATGAGATTAGGAAGGGGGTGGGATAGAGAAAGGAAGTAGATATGCTATCAATGCGGAAGGAAGAAAGAAAGTCCATTAAACTATTGAAGCAGTAATGGTCTCCACATTCCATGGCCATCGTGAATGATCCTAACTTGTTGTCCTTTACCCACCCACTAATGCTTACCACTAGTATATGTAGTCATGCGTATTCCTCATCTTTCGTTTCTTGGTCTTAGATTTGGCTTTTTGGAGAAAGTGTCGTGCAAGCAGTTTGAAGTTTGTGCCAGCTTGAGTGACAAGGATTATTTGCGTCAAGTGGAGACGGAGCCTACCAAGGTTGTTCTGCTGGACTCTGAGCACAAGCTGTGGATCTGGCAGCCCATGAAGAAAGGATCACCGTCCATTCTTCCTGGTTTTGCCAGGCATAATGGTGAGAGGGAATAGCAGCTTGAGTGTTAACTGTAATGTCGTTTATTCTATTTTAAGTTTTTCTTACCTTTCTAACCAGGAATTTAAAGTAATGGCTGATCTAAATTGACATTATTTTGCTCACTATAATATACCATATTATGTGTGTATATATTATATGTATATAATTATGTATATTATGTTGTCTTTGTATATGTCCAGTTGTGCAGTTTTCGCTGGGAAGAAACCTCACAGTTGTTACGAGTAAGTTGAGGAGGGGGCCAATGGCTGCACCAGTTATCATAGAAGACTGATTGTAGTCAACATGAAAGCAATGTGGGCTACTCTTAGTTAATAGTATTCAATAGTGAAAGAAAAACAAATCTTTTGAGAGAGGCTAGTGTTGTTATACAGTACGGGTCAAAAAAAAGTTCCCATTGAGTCCTTTTAAGGACTTTCTAAAGTCTGTACGGAAGACTTTTAACACGATTTTTTTGTGCAACTTTTAGCCGACTTTTTTTTTTGGCAATTTTTTTTTGTACCGACCTAAAAAAATCAGATTAAAACTAGGCTGCAAAATCAGATTAAAACTAGGCTGCTAATGATTTAAAAAATAAAATAAACGGACTTTAAACCGTTTTAAAAGTCGGTTCAGCAGCTGGTGACTTGTGTAGTCAGCATTGGTTGATAAAAAGTCTCCTTACCCTAGAGACTATTTTTCTGTTAGTCGCTAAAAAGTCTGGTCGCTATGGGAACTTTTTTTTGACCGCTACTGTATTAACAAATGTGTCTACTGATAGACATGAAGTGGGCTTGTTGCTTTGTTGAGTGTTTATTTTTTCTTCTTCTTGTCCTTCCTCTCTTGTCCTCTTCTTCCCCTCTTGTCTGTCCTCTTTAGGAGAGGGAGATGTGTTGAAGAGCAGTGCATCAATCAGTCGTGGTCCCACCAGCCTTCAGAGAGTCGCTCATATCCAGAATGCCAGAGCTGTCTTCACCGACTTCAAAGCTAACAACTTTGCGTATTTACAAAGCATTTATCGGTCAGTGAAAATACAAGAAAAACAGTTTGCATATTTACGAAATGTTCATTAATGTGTTAAATTGAAAGATTGACTTTATTTTGACAGATAAATAATTAAGTTATTATTTCCTCCTGTATACAACAGCATTTCACACTCTGTTTGTAGGAGCCCGTTCTTGCCGACAACATCACCAAGCACACTAGTTGCTGATCTCTCCTCCCTGTTAGAAGATGTCTGCCTTCAAGGAAGCACATCGGATGTTGAACTGGAGGTATTTATAGGAAAACTATTATAGACAGCAAACCCAAAGCAATAGCAAACAGAACAATGAATTAGTGTGTGTGTGTGTGTGTGTGTGTGTGTGTGTGTGTGTGTGTGTGTGTGTGTGTGTGTGTGTGTGTGTGTCTAGGTTGGTGGTGAATCTTTCTCAACACACAAATTTTTCCTCAGTTCTCAGACACAAAACTTTTTTACTCAATTGCTGCCTTCCGAGAGTGCCCGTCTATCATCCACTCATCACCCGAACGCTCCATCCTTGTTCAAACTCGGGGAACATTATGGCAATCCAGCCGTGTTTAATGTCTTCCTACACTACATCTATGGCAGCCACATCCGGCTCCTTCCCTTGTACAACCAGGGAAGGGAGGAGTGTAAGCCCGGAATCTCGGACAGTGGCGAGGTTGAGGCAGATGTGGGAGAAGAGGTGAGGGTGATGTCGGCACTGCCTGAAAAGTCAGAATTCACTCCAGATACGTCTCTGGCAAGTATAGACGATAACGATTTGACAGAAGAATACGACAAATTTGCCGGCAACGATCCTGTGGATAATTTATCAAGTATTGAGGTACATACTTGTGTCTGCTTGTCTGTTGTGTTGTTGAGATTGAGGCATGGGAATGGTAATGTGGGTATTGTATGAATAGACTCAAGTTCCAAGTAGCCTTAAGAATCCTATGGTATTAGACATCATCATTCTTCTTCGATATGTTCTTGTGCATTATGTTGTTTATCTAGGGACCCTTGATTCTGAATCACAGCACTCCGAAGAAGAAAAAAGAATTTGTAGGGTCAGAGGACTCTCTAGGTGGAGGAAGCACGAAGGTCCTCCATCTTTATCACCGACAGCAGGAGCTTCAGGCTCTGCTGAAGCTTGCCAGCAACTTTGGACTCAGTGATCTGCAAAAAAGGCAAGACAATTTTAATTAAAATTCTTAAATTTTTGACGTCTTGTTTTTCTTTTCACATTTAAGGCATATAAGGTTATGATAGTTATCTAAACATCAGGGCGGGTTTTCTATATATGTATTTATTGCAGCTTTGATATTTTTACTTGAATATTTCCGCATCACGCGAGCGTTCTGTATTCTCCCATATTGTACGGTTTATATTGTACGCTACTTGTAGCGCGCGCGTAGCGAGTAA
>WLWI01003042.1_pt1 | contig 14388 bp, 19 predicted proteins | sample 6701501 | NCBI WGS metagenome assembly WLWI01 (sample SAMN12718690, study PRJNA515312) | sponge metagenome | isolation source: marine sponge | host: Mycale hentscheli | place: New Zealand: South Island, Marlborough, Capsize Point | collected 2014-11-01
AAGATCTCCAGCTAGTTTTGAAATATGTTTTTCATCAGCAGTCATATCTATATCACTGTGACCATGTTCATTATCATAATCAATATCTTCTTTTAGATATTTCATATGATGTATATCATCAGCTCTTGTAGCCTTGTAGTTGTGTTGAGTCACTCTAGTATGTCTGTGATAGTTACCAGAGTATTGTCCTGTGTATCCTTTTTTTGTATCCATATCTTATCTACCTACTATAAAGTCACTTACTGTTATACCTGTTCCTGCAACTGCTGTTACATAATCCACAGCTACGGGAAGTATAGTTCCTGATTGTAAACCTTCAAATGTTATAGCTTGAGACGGTACTGGCGCACCTCCTGTTGCTGATACCACTCCTGGTAAAATTACAGTTATTTTTGCATCACCAGCTGTACCCATGTCTCCACAGTATATAACAGATGAGTTTAAGTTAGTACCTAATACGCCTGATTGATTTTGAAATTCCCAAGCTGGTCTAACATCTATACTTGCAATCATTGCACCTGTCAATGGCATTGCTTTGCTTATTACAGCGTCTTGTGTTCTAAATAGTCCCATTTATTTTTTTTTAATATTGTTTTCCTTGAGCACACAAAACAGCATTTAAACCTTTATAAGGCACAGCTGCTTTTGATATTTGCATACCTGTTATTCCTGAGCTAGAGCCCATTCCGTGTACTCTACCTTCTTGATCTAATGGTCCGTCCCATATAGCGCTTTCACCTACTACGCCGTGAGCGTTTTTAGATGCCATAGTTTCATTGTAATTTGGATCTGTTTTATGCATAATTTTTTTTATTTACATGTTAATCATAGGGACGTTCATAGATTCTTCTAACATCTGCTGAGGTTGAGACTGAAAAGTTCCCGTTATTTGTTCATTTGGTAAGCCAAAAGCTTTTTCACTTATAGGGCTATTTTGCATCTGAGATACACCTATCATACTTGGGTTAGAAGCTGCTAAAGAACCTTGATCTGACATATCAGCAGCAAGTGCTGAAGCTGGATCTGAAGGTGGAGCTGAAGGTGCCGACGATTGCTGTGCTGATTCTAACGCACTTACTCTTGACGTCAAGCTTTGAAGGTCATTACCTGCGCCATTACTGCTAGTTGGTGATTGAGATTGTCTATCTCTAAGTCTAGAACCTAGCGTAGCTAAAAGTCCCCTTTTCATGAAGCTTGAGTTGATGAATGGAATCATAATGTATCTTTGTTTACGTGTTTTATGGATTTGGTCAAAACCTTATCCATATAAGATTTACCATTTATTATTTTGTTTCTTCTAGAGCTAGTAGGTATTTTTTCGTCTCCTAGCATTATCTTGTAAATTCTATTTATTAGTTGCTTACCCTTAAAAGAAACTTTATATATATTGTAAGTCTGTGTTGTCCTGTTTCTTTTTCTCCAAACAGTTATCCAGTTTTCTTTTATCAATCTAGACCAACGTCTATTATCCCAACTATAAGAATATACACCTGCTTCAAAATCTTTTTTTGTAAAAAGATCTATACAGTCAAGATATATTAATAACTCTAAATCAGACTCACGTAAGTTGTTGTTTTTACAAGCCCATTTGCGTATTATACGGTAATGTTTTAGCAAGTTTAAATCTTTTAAATTACTTGCATCTAGCTTTTTCATAAAACAACAACCACATCTTGTGTCTTAATTACGTGGTATGATTTATCGTTAATTTCTATTTTGTGTCCAGCATGCCTATCGTAGTATATAACGTCATCTTTTTGTAATCCTATAACTTCATCTCCTATTTCAACTACGTTTGCTCTAACGTACCTTATATCGTCTCTATGTAAACCTGCTAAAAGTAAACCACCTTTTGTTTCAGTAGTTCCTTCTTTTATTTTTTCTATTATTAAATTTCTACCTATTGCCTTCATCTATTCTCATGTTATTGATTACACAATCTGTAGATAATATCGTTGATGCTACCGAAGCTGCATTAATTAAAGCACTTTTAGTAACCAATAAAGGATCTATAATACCAAACTTAACCATATTAACCATTTTTCCTGTAACTACATCTAGCCCTTTGCCTTTAGAAGATTCTAATTGCTTTTTTTGTTCAGATGTTAAAACCACACCAGCGTTTGCTAGTAGTGTTGAGAAAGGCGCTGTTATTGCTTTTAGTAATATTTCTTCGCCAATACTTTTTGGTTTTAAAACATTAGAAGCATTTAACAAAGCAATACCTCCTCCTGGTACAATACCTTCTTTAATGGCAGCTTTTGTAGCACATATAGCGTCTTCAACTCTATCGCTTTTTTCTTTTAATTCAATATCAGAGTTAGCACCTATTTTAACCACAGCTACTTTTGCACTTAGTCTAGCTAATCTTAATTCTAACCCAACTTGAATATGAGGTTTGTTTTTCTTTTTTAAATCTTCCTTTATAGTTGCTATAATATCTTCAACTTCTTCAGAAATATCATTTACTTGTATTATTGTTTGATCTTGTGTAGATGTTGACTTCTCGCAAACACCTAAATAATCAACTTGTATAGAACTAAGGTCATCTCCTAAATCTTCGTTTATGACAGTAGCCCCCGTAAGTAGCGACAAGTCTCCAAATATTTCTTTTCTTCTTAATCCAAAAGAAGGAGGTTCAATAACATTTATTTTAATGTTGCCCTTCTTTTTATTCATTACTAAAGCTGATAACACTCCTGCTTCTATTTCGCCAATAATTAGTAATGATCTATTATTTTTTATTACGTATTCTAATACTGGTTGTATTTGCCTTATTGAATCTACTTTTGAATCCATTAAAAGAACTAAAGCATTTTCCAATTCAGAAACGTTTTTTTCTTTGTTTGTTATAAACTCAGCGTGCGAAAATCCTTTATTATATTCTACACCTTCTACTATTTCAACTTTAGTCACACCACCGTCTGATGGTTCCATTGTGACTACACCTGTTTCGCCTACTGCTCTAAAAGCGTCAGCTATTAGTTTACCTAACTCTTTATCATTGTTGGTTGATATAGTAGCTATGTCATCTATCATGTCACCCTTTACGGTTATTGATATAGATTTTAAATAATCTACAACTTTTTCAACTCCAGACGATATACCATCTTTCATTTCTCTAAAGCCTTTATCAGAACTCACATCTGAATATGCCGTTTTCATTATAGAGTGAGCTAAAACTGTAGCTGTAGTTGTTCCATCTCCTGCTTCTTTAACTGTTTTACGTGCTGCTTCTTTTAAAAGTGTAGCGCCCATGTTTTCAACAGGATCTCTTAATATAACTGAATTAGCTACAGTTACACCATCTTTGGTTATTATAGGATTACCAGAGTTATCCTCCATGATAACACATTTGCCGCTAGCTCCTAATGTGGAGCTAACAGCTTTTGTGAGTTGTTCTATTCCTTTAAATACCTTATTTTTAGCTTCTTTTCCAAAGCTAAGATTTTTGACGATTCCGTCCATAATTTGATTAGATTAAATTTTATTTATTTACTTAAAGGTTTTAACGACTTGTGGTCCGCGAATATAAGAAAGTTTTTTCTCATAGTGGTTAATTGAAGCGTCTATAGCTTGTTCAGCTCCTTCAATTGTTTCGCGTCTCGTTACGTCTATCCATTTTTCGCAGCATATATCTTTTTCTGGATTACACTCGCAGTCTGGATCTTTATATTCGGTTTGATAAAAACCGTTTGGTAGTTGCACAATTCTCCAGTTAGATTTTTTAGCAACATGCTTCCAAAGGTCTAAGGTTTGTTGTGTTGGTTGTGATTGTGGTTGACTACTCCACGTGTTAGTCGAATAAAATAGTGTCATTGGTTTTGGTTTTAAATTGACATTGGTTATCGCTCTTCCCGAGCAGGGTATAAATATATTATTACAAGTTTTTACTCTTTTTTACTATTTTTGTTCTAAGACGTCAAGTCGAGATTCTAGTGATTCAATTTTAACTAAAGCTTCTTGTAGGGCACTTGTTAATAAAGGCACTAATTTTGATTGATCAATTGATTGATATTCAGGTTCTCCTTCGTAATTTAACGCATCTTTTTGCCCTGTAACAGCCTCTGGTACAACACCAGCAGCTTCGTGAGCTATAAAGCCATCTACTTTGTTTTTAATACCTCTTTCATCTGCTGCCTCGTTAATAAAATTAAACCTACTAGGTTTTAATGCTTTTAATCTTTCTATAGAACCTGTCATTGGCTCTATGTTTTCTTTTAATCTATAATCAGAAGATGTGTTATAAGACGTACTTGAACTTCCGGATTGTGTTATAGTACCTATAGACGATCCAGAGCTAGTATAAAACCTCATGAATGTAGATCCAACATTTGGGTTTTTAACAGATATACCAGCATTACCGTATCTTGGGCCATTAACAAATATACCATGCGAGCCATAAGGCGAACCTGTTGTAGAGTTATATATTTGTAAACCTATTTGGCCTGAGTTAGTAGTAGGTCCTTGTATTTGCAACGCTCCACTATTAAATGTAGATCCACTGTAGTTTATACCTAAAACATTAGTGCTTGAGTTCCAATACAAAGTATCACTACCCAGCGTATTTGTAAAACCACTACCAGTCCAGACAGCTACTCTTCCGCTTGTTTGTGGCGCACCAACAACAGCTCCTGCGTTTTCTAAAAACTTGCTTGGTGTTTGTTGTCTTTGTACTTGAGGTGTTGAACCCGAGGCAGCAGTGTAAACAGGTATGTATGTAGCAGTGATATTAGTTGATAAATTAACAGTATTGTAAAATTGCTCTACTGTTATATTACCATATAGAGACTCTTCAATATTTTTTAAAACTAACCCATTACCACCAACACCCATTTCCATATTACCACTTGTAGCTTGGATGTAATTCCATTGATCAGCATCATCATCAAATATAATTTTATTGTCTTCCTCTAAATTTATTGGGCCACAATTAAACGTGTTTCCAGAGTTAGACATCGTACCATTTGATTGTATTGAAAGTCGAGTACTACTTCCATCTTTTACCCTAAAATTATCTCCAAAATATATATTAGTATCAGAACTTGATGATAAGGCTGCGTTTGAAATTTCAACATTATTACTGCTGTCTAACGTAAGTAATGTTCTTATAGCTCCACCTGTATCTGTACCTAAGTAATCACCATTGTTTGGTATTAAATAATTACCAGATAATAATCTGTTAAGACTGAGATTGTATGTTAAATCTGAGTCAGATGCTATGCTAGAAGTATTAGTCCAAAAAGCTATGCGATTAGAAACTCCAGTACCTGTTACAGTTCCTGTGCCTGCGTTTGCATCTACATACGCTTTAGTAGCTGCATCTTGAGCCGAAGTTGGATCAGAAACATCGAGTATTCTATTTCCCCCCATATCGATATTGCCTGTAGCATCTCCAAATCTATCCAAAGGTATTGATTGTAGTCTAAGGCTTTTAACTTCTCCAAATGAAACTCCAGGGTTTGATTCTGCGGCTAATATATATGGAGTATAAGGTTTAGAGCCTACAGCAGCTGTAATAGCATTAGCCCCAAATATTAAATTATCAGTATCCGCAGAATCGTAATTTGCAGAAATAGTAACACTTGTAGATGTACCTGATTTCTTTATACCTACTCCTTCGTTAATAGTTTGCACTCCACTATCGTAACTGTCTACGTAAGCTGTTGTAGCTATTTTAGTACTATTATTACCTTGTGATTGTGTTACTCCTGTGGTAGCAGTGTTTATTGTACCATTTAAGTCACCTAAAAACGTTGTTGCGTATACCGATGACCATTTTTCAGTAGAAGTACCAAGTGCAAATGTATTAGTGGTAGTTGGTCTAAAACCACCACTATATATATTTCCTATATTGGTACTATTTGCTAAGAATGCTATTTTAGAAGCTCCAAAATTAATACTGTTTACGCCAGAAACGCCACCGATCACTAAACCAGTATTGTATATGCTTGTTATGCCTGTTTGAGCAGGAGTTACAGCAATATCATCAGCATTGACAGTTATACCTGTTCCAGCTCCAGCGTTTAAAGTAACAGATGCTGAGGTGCCACCACCTGTTAAACCATCACCAGCTCCAACAGATGTTATAGTTCCTTGTGGAACATTAAATGAAGTGCTTAAACTATTTCCACTTTGCTGGCCTATTGTTAATGTTATAGTAGACGTACCTGTATCACCAAACGAAGTAATCGACCTATCGTAAGCTAAATTAGATTCGCCTGAACCACCGCCTGACCAAGTCATGGTACCACCAACAGCTAAATTATTACCATCAAAAGTAAAATTACTTTGACTTGTAAGATTTGAAGAACTATTCCAATATGCTACTTTACCACTAGCACCGCTACCTGTTACATTACCAACTTGGGTATTATCTATCTTCTGCCAAGCATCTGTTGCTTGATCAGAGAATACGGCCCAATCTCCTACGGCCCAATCTGTGATGCCATCTAGGTTAGTAGATCCAGCTACCGATACAATATAATAATAGCCTGGTGTTCCAGATCCACTACTTAAACTAGGTGAGTTTGTATTTGCATTCCATGTGCCTTGATATTTTAACACTCCTGTTACAGCTGAATTAATAGCTGTCTGTATCTGTGCTCCGGTTGCTAGGTTAGAAGAAGAAGAACTTACCACTCCTGTGTTTGGTGTTAATGTTACATTTGTAGTACCACTTTTAATAAGCGTGTTAACATTACCTGTACTTATTGTATTTACTTGACCGGTAGCTCCAGTTGTTACTCCTGTTACTCTTCCGTATGCGTCAACTGTTATATTATCTATCTTAGTACTGTTAGAAGTAGAACCGTAAGTTCCAGCTCCAACTCCACCAGTTTCCATATTGATAGTAATTGTTTCATTACTACTCTGATTAGTTGTAAAGTTACCACCGGTGGTTAAATTTGTACCCGCAGCTATAGTTATAGTTGCATTGTTTACTGTAGGTATACTTGCATCAACATAAGCTTTATTAGCCGCATCAGTACTTGCTGACACTGTATCAACACCGGTAATCCTACCTGTACCGTTTAATTGAATATTTCCTGAATTAATAATAACAGTATTAACAGTCTCAGAAATACTTATAGCATAATCTGTAGCTGTGTTATTATAAATCCCAAATATTCCATTGTTGTTTATGATAGCCCAATCATCTTCTCCCGCATCATTACTATACATGTTGAATCTAGGGTAAGATCCATTTATAGTTATATTGCCACCATTTATATTAGCGTTACCGCTCGTGTTAATATCCCCTGTTATACTAACGCCTCCACTGGTGGTAAGAAGTTTTGTATTGCCAGAAAATTTCATTGATGAAGCCGTTGCTCCAACGCTAACACCAGCTACTCCTCCTGCTACTAATGAGACATTATCAGCTGAGGTTCTAAGCATTCCTGTATTTACATCATCAAAAAATCCATAATCAGCTTTTGTTGCAGTACCACCAGATTTTACAATAACTCTACCTACTTTAGATCCATCACCAACAACAACATGTGTTTGATCTTCTGCTACAAAATGCCATGAAGCTCCACCACCTTGTGATTGACTATCAGAATGTTTATAAGTTAAATCACCAGGTTGGCTACCAGCAGATGTATCTATAAACCTAATAGCTGCACCACCACCGTTTGTTGTATTTTGTATACTTAACAAACCGCTAGTAGCCGCCACTATAGTAACAGCACCTGTCAAAGTAGAAGTTCCAGTTACGGCTAAAGTGCCTTTTATGTCATAATTACAATATTGTATCATTTAAGTTTTTTTTATTATTAATTTAATTAAATTTGATTTACATGATACTATCCAATTTTCTCAACAAGAACTCTTATTCCACCTGCTGGGAATGAGTTTCCTGATATAAGAACAGCATTTACACTGGTTCTATCTATACACGCATGAACTGTTTCTTTAGTGGTGTTGTCGAATAGTGTTACTGAAACATCGTAAGAGTTCAAGTTATGTGTAACTGATCCAAATGCGCTTAATGTAGCAGCGTGACCAGAAGCTTGTCTAGCATAGTTTGATACAGCATCAATTGTAGTCGTGTTGTTTGTATCTGTATCAACGTTATAGTATATTAACTTATCAGCAGCTACTATTGTTGAACCTGATGTACCTTTAATATCAAGACCAACTTTTGGCTGAGGTCCTCCTGATGAAGTTACTATAATACCTATCTCGTCCGACTGAGTAGCTGGTAAAACGTCTGTTATATCTCCTTGTGGTATAGCTGGGAAAGTAACTAAATTACCTTCACCATTTATATATTGACTAGAAGAACCGACAACATCAATGTCGATATCTGGTGTAGTGTTTGCATTAGTAACACTTACAGAAAATGCGTTTCCTTCATGTGAAGCACTAACGCCAGTTACCGTACCTCCTGAATTAGTGTTTGTCCAAGGTACGTTAACTACTAGATCATTTGATGAGTCAACTTGAACGTTATATGTTCTACCTGTAGCAGTACTCGAGGTGTTAGCCGCAACTGTTTGTGTTCCGTCTACGTTTGCGTTTATAGTATTTGATGATAAACTTAAACCTGTACCTGCACTTCTTTGTGTGTTTGTGTCTGTTGATGTTATTGTTAAAGTATCTCCAGCTACAGCAGTAGTAACGTTTGTACCACCAACTATACTCAATGTATCATTGTTGTTGTCAGCAACTGCAGTACCTGAATCAGATGCTACATTTTTAAATATGTTTTGACTAGATCCTCTATCTAAGTTTGTTAACGTCGCTGTACCTGCTGAATATGAAACACCTATTTGATTAGCTGTTCCGTTTACATTACCTAAACCAACTGTAGATATCGTTGCTAAATCCGTATCAGATTGTACAACTATAAAATCACCTTCTACAGAAGCACCTGCTGCTGCAGCTGTTTGAACTATAACAGAATCCCCAGGCGTTAATGGTGTAGCTGCGTTTCCAAAGAAATTACCAGCAACTGTTACTACATAGTAATCACCAACTGCAACTGCTACTCTTCCAGCTCCTGATGTTAAATTACCACCACCGACTATTGCACCGGTACTAGCATTAAAACCACCTTTAAATTCTAATAAACCAGTTAATGAAGATTGTACAAAAGCAGTCGTAGCTATTTTAGTAGAACTATCACCAGATCCTGGAGTAACTACATAACCGTAACCAGAAGCGTCTCTAGCTACAAGTCTTGAAGGTGTAGAAGCTGTAGTTCCTAAAGCGTTAATAGTAGGTACTGGACCTGAAGCGTTAGATATACTTATATAATCTCCTTCAGTAAGACCTGTTAAGTCTCCTTGAGGAATATTAGGGAATGTTACTAAATCACCTTCACCATTTACATACTGACCAGATGTTCCTTGCCACACACCTGTCATTGTTCCAGATGATGTAATTGTATTCGAATTTACATTTAAAGCGTTACCATCTGTTACGAAGTTAACTGCCGTTACACCAGACACCGTGCCTGATGGAGCAAATGGTAAGTCAGAAACTAAACCTCTTTTAACAGCATCACTAGCATTAGAATCTGCATACATAATAAGATCAGCTGTGTTTATAGCTGTTCCTTCAGCGTTAGCAGCTTTAACTACAACGTTGTTTGTACCTGTATATTCTACGTTTACTTCTGGTGTTGCTGTAGATCCGTCATCTATTCTAATACCATCACCTGCGTCGATACCCGTTAAATCACCTGTAGCAGATATAGTAACTGCACCAGTAGCTCCACTTATAGATATATTAGAACCAGCTACAATACTTGTTACACCTGTGTTTGTTATTGTTAAAGTATCTGTTGCACTAACTGCTGTATCTATACCTGTACCACCTACGAATATAGCTGTGTTTCCATCAGCGATTGCTTGAGGCGTTCCTGTGTCCCCATCTAATGTCCAAGATGTATATGCCCCAGCAGGAGTCGCCCACACGTTGTCACCTCTTAAAAACTTAGTAGCACTAGGCGTACCTGTAGCAGAAAGATCTGCAGTTGTTGTTATTGCTCCTGAAGTTGCGTTTTGAGTTATATCTATAAATGTTCCATCAGTTGGTGTTAAGCTTATAACTCCAGAACCTGAACCGTCCATTTCAACCCAAGCACTTCCATTATAGAAGTACATTTTTTTATCACCAACAGTGGTGTCATAATACATTTGACCTTCAACAGGTGAAGATGGTTGGCTAGCCGAGTTTTCAATTACTGGTTCCAGTAACTGGTTTTTATTCATCTCGATGTTTGATCCAACCATTCCGATTGAACAGTAATAATTAATAGGCATAATTTATTTGTTTGTTTTGTTAGTTTAAAAATGAAGACCCTGTGACAGGTATGTCGAAGTCTACTGTTATTGTCGTTGCGTTAGTATAATCAATACAGCCAAATATAACTTGATCTTGTGCGTTTACAAGTGTTACAGATGGTTCTGCTTTACCAGTTGTGTTATTTATCACCCATTGATTAGATGATCCGAAGTCTTGTCTTATACTCGTTCCAGAGCCTCCAGTTATATCAAAATGAATTAAAGTATATTGTGTGCCTTGTGTAGCTATAGATCCATTGCCTCCTATATAAGTTAAGGTTGCAATGTAGTAGCTACTTGTTTGCGGGTCTACTACGTAAGTATCTAGTGTGTAATGACCAAATTGGCTTATTTGATCACCTTGACCTAATAATATAGGTTTACCCGTTATATATTCTAAGAACTTAATTACGTTTTGTCCGTTTAGCTCTTTAGTAGATATTCTTATTTCAGTTAAATTATTAAAGTTAGAACCAGATCCACCACCACCTGTTTTAGATATAGTGCCAACACCGCCGTTTTGAGTATCTGACCATTTAAAAGACATTTGCCCACCAATGTTTACTTTGGCGTTTAAGTTTAAGTAATTAGCTACAGCCGATGCTGTAAATTGTCTGGTTAATCTATTTGTGGCTTCTGTTCCTATCCACGCATCGTTATCCGAAATTACTGTATCAAATGGATACGAACTTATTCTTGCCATGTGCTATTTATATATTCTTATTTCTATCATTCCGTTTGCAACATTGTCAACTGAACTACCATCAGCATTGTCGATATTAGTAACTCTTATATAGTTTGGTCCAGAGGTTTTAATGCTCACTGACTTCGCTCCTGTAGAGGCTGGTGATGAGTCGTTTTTATCTTCCCACGAAGAAATATTTGTATACACTTTTTCTGTAAAACTAGCTGAGGCTGTCAAATCATAAACACCTACATTAATCCTAGTCCACACCCAGTTCAAACCTGTAGTGTTTTGTAAAATATCTGAAACTGGAGCGTTGCCTTGGTCTTGAGACCACCTAGCTACATAAGTTGTATAAGCGGCTGTTGGATTAGCAAATCCTGCTATAGAGCTTACTGTAAAGTTTGTTGTAGTTGGCTGGTCGTCTGTGTTGGGTAGAGGTACACTTGTTCCAAGCAGTAGGTCGTTTACCTTAGGTGTTCCTGTTGGGTACGCTGTTATATTAGCCATTTAGTTGTTTTTTTCTTGTTCTTATATATATTATATACTTACACAATTACTTCTTTTTTTACATAGGACGTGACACTAGCCCCTTACTTATATCTCTTATAAGGCTTATGTCCTGTTTTAAAAAAATCGTTACGTATATAGGGGTATAGCACTGCCCCCTTTCTTCGCTACGCCTAATTCTAAGGAAAATCCAATTTATTTCACCGGGCCCCCATTGTTTTCTAGCTTTTCAGTTCATATATACGACTTTTACCTGGCCCCTCCCCCCTATATTTAGACTTTTTTCTCTAATTTTTCACATGCTATTGTAGATAATACAAGAGAATTTACACAAGAAATACAGAATCAGTTTGATAATATATATGTAACTAAAATACTAATAACAATTAAACTAAACACTATGCTATTACTTGTCACCTCAATACCAATCGCTCTTATCGCTACGTTTCTCAGAACTGGAAACAATAGCTAATCGCTAAGTGACACATTGTCATGACATTACAAAGTATAATACTTATAATAGTATATGACACAATGACACACTGTGGTATGACATAACGACATATTAAACAACTAAACAAATATACACATTTATACATACAAAATACAAAACACAATTGATAATATAAATGTAACTAAATAACTAAATAATAATAATAACTTAAATATCTTAACTATGCAAAATTTAAATTCAAAAAGATTTGTAATCAGAAAATCTTTAATCGGCAAAAACACTACTATCAATGTAGTATTCTCTAACGGCAAAACTGTCACTTACAATCACGATAAAGTGTATGAAGTAATGAAGTCTAAATTAGACACTATGAATTGCTGGCACAAGTATAAATCATATACTTCTTCAACTAGCGTTCCAGTAATCTGTCGAGAAGTAGTAGAACAATAGTATACTACTTCAAAACAAAACAGACATAACGGTTTCACTCTGCATTTTGACTACGTGAGCTCTACTTTGTGAGGTGGTTCGATTCCACCAATGTCTACTAATAAAATAAAATAATATAAATATGAACAGAAAATTTATACACTACGTACTAATTAAAATAACAGACATCGCTGTTAAAACATTTATAACATCACTTGGCGCATTGGCGTTTGGCGGAATAGCTTACTTCATTTTCATGATGGTAACAGGTCAAGTAGATTACGGAGCGATGGACTCTATTCCATGTGCAATATGCTATTAAGTTCACACAATAAATACAATATCTATATGATAATATAATAAACTAATTAATAATCTTTAAAATAATAATACTATGTCAACATTCTCTTATACATTACTAAAAATATCTTGGCGCTTATACGACAAGCATTACACTAAATTAACTGATGAGCAAAAGTCTCATGTACTAGATATCTACTACGATTTCTACTAAAATATCACACGGGTGACTGTCCGAACCTTTGGCTTTGAAGCAGGCTTAACTGGGCAGGGTAAATACAAGTGATAAAGACATAATGGTTAGTGTGAGTTCGATTCTCACTATGTCTACAAATAAAATACAATAACTATTAGATAATATAATAAAATGAAACGAATAAAATACATATCGCTCTTAAACAAATGGCTTCAAAGTAATCCAGAAGTTTATATACAACAGGTTTTACCTCAATGTATATTAGAAGAAATATACGTATTTCAAAGATTTCAACAAAAATTATTTAAACTATAAAAATTAATACTATGCAATTACTAAACTACATCGATTTCAATTCAATATGTGAAGATAACGATTTAAAATATGGTGACATATCACCAAAACAAGCTCTTGACTTAGAAATAATACTACAAGAGTTTATAAATCAAAATAAATAACTATGCAATATATACTTACATGCCAAAACGGCAAGCAAATAGATATGTCAAAAGATATACTATTACAACTCGAAAAGAAAATAACTAGACAAGATGTTCTTGACAGAATAGAGTTCTATAAATCAACTAATAAATAATAATATGGCTAAATACAGAAACGCAGAATATTTCCACAAAGAGTGGATTGCATACAACGGCAAACATTGCTCAGCTTACACTTGTAATGACGTAGATTTACTAAGAGGTTACAATACAGTATCTTTTCCTGCAAAAACAGAAGCAGAAATGAAACAAAGAATAGATCACTATATTGATAACAGAGCTGACATACTAAAAGGTCTCGAACTAGAACGTAAAGCAGCGGCAGTATTCTATGAAACACTAGACTACAAAGGCGACTAATATGACTATGAGAGAACTAAGAGAAGTTTTTGGTCAAAAAGTGATCGACTTCACAATAAGTAAAGATCTATTATGTTATGATGAGATAATGGATAGAGATTACTTAGAGGAAAGAATAAGATTTTATGTAGATACACAACAAATACAAATTGAGTTGGATAATACAAATGTAACAAATTAACAAATATAAACTATGCTAAAATTAAAAAAAGTCAACTCGACTACTATTAAAATCGACGGCAAAACCTACAAAGGTTATACTGTTGGCGATTTACCAAAAAGATTTGCATTCATCTACGATGAAGAAAAAGATCAAGAAGGTATCACTGAGTTTTTTAACTTCAAAGGTCTAACCTATGTTGAATATAAACCTTCTATCTGGTCTTATGTCTAATCCAAAAAACATGAAAGAAGCATGCCTCTATGTAGAACAGGCAAGAAAGAATCGTGGTCGCGAGCATAGGCGTGTCCACTCCCATGAAGTATGTGGCAGACTTACTGATAGCGAATGGCTGTCTGTAGTTACAAGGCAAAAGAAAACATTTGCTAAAGGTAAAAGGTTTGCCCATACTGCAAGGTGGAATGATCACCATGAAAAGTGGGATTTAAAAACAGTAAAAAATAAATACAATAAACTATGAGTAAAATAAAAAACC